>Ga0310814_10007_pt1 | contig 250738 bp, 256 predicted proteins | sample Persta1Coculture_FD_201299 | JGI IMG/M metagenome (GOLD analysis project Ga0310814, IMG submission 201299) | Contaminated culture microbial communities from Brunswick, Lower Saxony, Germany - Peredibacter starrii DSM 17039 Co-culture | ecosystem: Engineered > Lab culture > Culture media >... | reverse complement strand
CAACATAAAAGACTTTCGTCTCTTAGCCGTCTTCCTGTACCGAAGTACTAAAACTTACGGAAGACTAGGCAATTGAACGGGTTCCATTCTCATCTCATCTTGAAACCCGAAGGTTTCAAAAAATTTAATCATATTCAATTTTCAAAGAGCAAAAACTTCTTATCTGAGCGTGAACTCAGCTTTAAAACTACTTGATTCGTCGTGAAGTGTTTGAGGATAATATTTATCTTCGGTTGGATCGTCAAGGGATTTTAGAATATTATTTTAAAAAAAAATTTTATCTAAAATCCCTTCTAAACAATGTCTTTTTAAGACCTTAGAGGAAACCCTGCCTTTTCAAGCACTTGCACGATTTTTTGTTCAAGGTCTTTTATTGTTTCGGCCGCCAAAGTTTTTTCAGAATCTTCGAAAACTGCACGAATCGACACAGCTTTTTGCGTTTCATTCATCACAAAAATATCCACAATCGACTTAGATTTGATTTCTTTCTGCTTTAAAGAAGAAAGTGCAGTGATAACTGCAGCTGCAGGAAGATCTTTATTCATCACGACAGTGAAATCACTCGAAGAAGATGGGAATTTTGAGAGTGGAAGATACTTAGTTTTATCTTTCACTTCTTTACTCTCAAGATCAGTAATATCAATCACTGCAAGAGTGAGATTTCCTTTCATCTTGAAGTTCTTAAGCACAAGAGGATGAACAGTATTGATCACACCGTGGAATTTACCCTGAATCTGAATGTTCTGATACTCGTGCGGATGAGTTCCATTCCAAGTAGGAAGAACAGTATTCTGGAACTTCTCGTTCTTAGGAGCGAAAACATAGTTCACATTAAGAGTAGCAAGTAACTTCTCTACTACGTTTGCTAGTTCTACAAAGCGAGAACCTTCTTTAGAGTACATACCAATTACAAGTTGGCTGCGCTCTTTACCGAAATCAAGATAGCTTCTGCCAACCTCAAAGAATGAGAATGAATCGAAGTGCTTTTGGTTATGAGCGGCCATCTCAATCGCTGAAGGAATGATCGAAGGACGCATACGATCCTGCTCAACAGAAAGAGCGTTCACGAGTACGAGCTTTTCATTCATCTCTGGCCACATCGCCTTCTCAAGAAGCTCTTTTCCTACTAGAGGATAAGTCATCACTTGAAGAGACTTCCCTTGCATAACAAGGAAGTCCTGAATTTTTCGATGGAACTTCTTAGTCTCAGAAAGACGAATGGGCTTCACTGGAAGATTAGGTGATACAGAAGTGATGTTATCGTAACCAATCATACGACCGATCTCTTCAATCAGATCTGCTTTTACACTAATGTCTTTCGTTGTTCGGTATGAAGGAACAGTTACATCATATGTATCGTTCTTCTCATCCACTTTGAAATCAAGGCGTTCAAAAATATCGCGAACGGTTTCCTTAGAAATTTCCATTCCAAGGCTGCTCACGATTTGAGAGTGAGAAATGGTAAGAGTCAGAGCTTTAGAAAGTTTATCTTCGCGAACGAACTTCTCGGGCATACCAACAACGGTTGTGCCTGGACATAGTTCAGTGATCATTTCAACCAGACGAAGAAGCGTGCGGTAGCACATATTACTATCAAGAGTCTTCTCGTAACGTTGAGAAGAATCAGTGCGAAGACCAAGACGTACTGAAGTCTTACGAACTTCAGGAGCTTCCCAGTTCGCCACTTCCAAGAAAAGTTTCGTCGTATCAGGAGTTACACCTGAATCAAGTCCACCCATAAGTCCTGCAAGTACCAGAGGTCTATCAGCATCGAAGATCACAGTATCTGAAGGAATAAGATCACGGTTTTGTTCATCGAGAGTTTGAAACTTCATCTCAGAACCCGCGCGATGAATACTTACCTTACCACCATGAATCTTTGAGCGGTCGAAGATATGGTTTGGCATACCGAGTTCAATCATCACGTAGTTAGAGATATCCACGATCAAGTTAATTGAACGAAGGCCAACTGCCTCAAGACGATTTTTAATCTTGGCCGGAGTTTCGCCCATCTTAGGAATATCAAGAGATAGACCGTAGTAAGCAAGACATGAAGAATCTTGATTCACTTCAACTTTAATTGGACTCATGGCCTTGTTAAAATTAGCCTCAACCTTCTTCTCCCACTCTGGAGTGAATGGGTTTTTAAGAGGCTTTTTGTGATTGGCCGCGAACTCACGAGCAAGACCCAGGTAACCCCAAAGGTCTGGTCTATGAGTCAGAGACTTATTATCTACATCGAGAAGGATATCAGAGTCGGCCTTAAGATACTCCGCCATGCGTGTACCAGGTTTCGATCCCGGCTTGAGAATCATAAGTCCCGCAGATTCTGTGGCAACCCCAAGTTCAACTTCCGAACAGAGCATCCCTTCAGATAAAACTCCGCGGATCTTCTTTGGTTCAAGAGTCATACCATTGGGAAGAGTCGTTCCATTCTGAGCGTAAGGAACCATGAGCCCGACAGCTACGTTTTGAGCGCCACAAACAATTTCTTTGTGTGCAGGGGCCCCGTAGTTAATAGTCACGAGGTTTAGCTTGTCCGAATCAGGGTGTGGTCTCATTGAGATGACCTCAGCAACTAACACCTTATTTAGAAATTCCCCTTTTACGATCACATCTTCCACTTCCGCCGTGGCGAGAGTGAATTTAGATCCCAGCTCTTTAGGAGAGATATCCGGAAGTTCTACAAAGTCTTTAATCCAATTAAGCGAGATAAGCATATTTAGTCCTAGAATGATTTGAATTGAGAGTTGAAACGAAGATCAGCGCCGTGAAGATGACGGATATCATCGATACCGTATCTCATCATCACCAGACGATCGAGACCAAGACCAAAAGCGAAGCCGTTGTATTTTTCAGGATCGATACCGCCGGCCTTAAGGACATTAGGGTGAACCATTCCACATGGAAGAAGCTCTACCCAACCAACTTGCTTACAAACTGAACAGCCCTTACCGCCACAGATAAGACACTTGATATCAAGTTCGAAACCAGGTTCTACGAATGGGAAGAATCCCGGACGAAGACGGACTTCTACTTCTTTCTTAAAGATTTCGGTAAGAAGAGTTTTCATGAAGTAAATGAGGTTACCTACAGAAACATTTTCACCTACCATCATACCTTCCAGTTGGTGGAAAACCATTTCGTGAGAAGCATCAGTACGCTCACAACGGAACACTTTACCCGGGCCCACGAAACGGAAAGGCGGCTTACGCTCTTTCATCCCGCGAACTTGAATGGTTGAAGTGTGAGTACGAAGAAGGTGCTTTTTATCAGCAAACCAGAATGTATCCTGCATATCACGGGCCGGGTGAGTGGCCGGAATATTAAGTGCTTCAAAGTTATGGTAATCATCTTCGATGTGTGGTCCATCCAACACCTCGAAACCCATGGAAATGAAAATATCTTCGATTTCCTGCTGAATGATAGTTACCGGGTGGTAACCAGCGGCCTGAAGGCCTTTTTCAAGCATAGAATCAGTAAGAGAAATATCGATTTTGTCTTTTTCTAGACTGGCATTAATGTCGGCCAGTTCAATCTCCTGCATCTTCTGAGAAAATAGCGCCTCGATTTGTTGCTTTAGCTCATTGGCCTTAGCACCGATGGTTCTCTTCTCTTCAGGGGTGGCGTCCTTCAAATTTTTCATCACGTCCGCAAGAGGTCCTTGCTTACCGATATATTTGGCCTTTAGGTTTAAAAGATCAGCAGTTTTGTTGATTGGGCCGAGTTCTTTGGTGAAATCATTGAGTAATGACTCAAGCACTTGCATGGGTATCCTTTTGTAAGTTCGGGAAAAAGGGTACCAAGAGGCCAACTAAATGAAAAGAAGGGAGAAAACTTTGCGCAGACGGTCAGCCATTCAGCTGCTGAAGTAAGTAGGAACGGGCCCAGAGGAAAAACTCTTTCTTCTCCTCGTCCACATAGTCCGGATAGGTCCATGGAAAAGTTTGAAGCTCGCCCTGATGAAAATAGTAGGTCAAATCAGCAAAAATGTTCTGTCCTACAAACACCCGATGAGAAAAGTTTTTCGTGGTAGCGAGGATAAAGTTTTCCAAGGACAGAAATCCTATGTCCACGTTCACCATGCGCTTGTCAGCTTTCGCCCATTTTTCTTCCCACTCTAAGCTTTGTAGTTTGGCAGTCAGAAGAAATTCACGAGGAAAGGTTTCAGAAGTGAGGCAGAAGACTCGTTTAAGTCCCTCACCCATTTCTTTTGAGTAGTAGGCAGCAAGGGGATTATTTAAGGGAGCGAAGGAGAAACCTTTACCAAATTTCTCCTCCCAGAATTGTATTAGTGATGTTTCGGAATGAAGATCCGAGCGATAAAGAAAGCTAGCGAATAGAAGACCAGAAGTTGCGACTACTGGTTTCACTGCTTAATAACTTTCCTAAGATTTTGGAAGTAATCACGAAGCTCTTCTTTAGAACAAAGAGCAGTTCCGCGTTTTCTTACCACCACACCGGCCGCACAGTTACCAACCCAACCAGCTTCTTCAAGGGTTGCACCTGAAAGAAGGGCCGAACAGATGGCAGCGATGGTTGTATCACCGGCACCTGAGACGTCGAATACTTCGTTCGCCACAGTTGGGATGATTTTAAGATCACCACCAAGTTTGGTGTCGAGCATTGCCATACCGTCAGCACCAAGGGTGATCACGAGTTTTTCAACTTTAAGTTTATCCACCAGAATATTGGCGATGGTTTCAAGCTTCTTCTCTTTGAAGTAACCAAGAGCTTCCACCATGAGTTCTGATTCCAGGCGATTTGGTTTTAGAAGAGTTGTTCCCTTGTACCAAAGCGGCGGAGTTGAACGAGATGGATCCACGGCAACCAGAAGATCTTTTTCTTTAAATTCCTGAATGATTTTTTGGCAAAGGGCCTCAGAGAAAAGTCCTTTACCGTAATCTTCGATAATCACACCTGAATGATTCACTGAAAATTCTTGAACGCGAGTAGAAACACGACGAGCAATATCTTCTTGAAGAGGATCTTTCGTTTCATAGTCTACACGGCAAATCTGCTGAGTGGCAGTTGTGACACGTTCTTTATAAGTTGTGTGGCGAGATGGATCACGAACCAGGCCCCAAGTTTTAAGACCTCTTTCTTCAAGAAGGCTCTCAACCAGGCTCGCGCGTGAATCATCACCGATAACTCCACAAAGAGTCGAAGGAACTTCGAGGCTCATGAGGTTATCACTTACGTTGGCGGCAAGACCAAGCTTGTTCCACTCTTTCGTTACTTCAAGAACCGGAACCGGTGCTTCCGGCGAAATTCTTTTAACGTCACCGAAAGTATATTTATCCACACCAAGGTCACCAACCACAAGAATTGGTTTTAGGTTTTGGAAATTAAAAAGAATTTTTTCAAATTTATCAGAAGTTAAAATCATAACAGACCTTTTCTTTCTTCCCACAGGCCGACTATCTCATCGACGATTTGTGGAATAGACTTACCTGTTGAATCAAGCTCAATTCCGTCTTCTGCTTTTTTAAGCGGAGCGATTTCGCGATTCATATCAACGTAATCTCTTTCTTTGATATCTTTAAGAATGGTTTCAAAATCAATGTCGGTTTGACCGCGAACTTTAAGTTCTTCAGTACGACGGTGAGCACGCTCTTCGGCCGAAGCAGTAAGAAATACTTTCAAAACTGCATTCGGGAAAATGACTGTTCCAATATCACGACCGTCCAAAATTGCCGGACGATCTTTTACGATATCTCTTTGCCAGAACTTCAGAAAATCTCGCACGACTTTATGGCGTGAAACTTGAGAAGCTAAACGCGATACGTGGTGCTCACGAATAACGTCAGTCAGATTCAAGTTATCCAGAAGAATTAAAACTCCAGGCTCAGGAGCAAATTGAAAACGGTGATCGTGGAAAAACTTTTCAATCAGCTGATTCTCAGCTGGTTCTAATTTTTCTTTCGTGAAATCAATTCCAGTGTGCTGAAGAGCATAGGCGGCTGCACGAAACATGGCGCCGGTATCGATATAGATGAGACCAAGCTTGGCAGCAATCATCTTTGCAACAGTTGACTTGCCGCTCCCAGAAGGTCCATCAAGTGCTATAACCTGATCTTTTTTCATAGGGCTAAATAATAGGGATTCCGAGGGACTAAGGCAATCAGAAGTCTTTTAAAAACGCGAACTCTTGAGAAAGAGTGATGCGATTGAAGAACTCCGGATGAGAAATTTTGAGGATCAAAGGATTCACCATTTCGTACAATTCACGCTTTGGATTTGTAAGGTGACTGAACTGTGACCACGTTGGGTAAGAACCAGGGGCCATCGCCATTGCGTGGTCTTCCATGATGAGTGAGAAGGCCAATAATTCTTTTAGTGAAGAAGCTTTAAGTTGTTCTTGGAAAAGTTTGAAGATGTCACGCTCTCTCTCAGGATCATAATGAGAGTAACGTCCCGAAGTGGCCTTGAATTCCTGAATTTTCATGCACAAATTCCTTCTTTCTCCTACGGTCAGGAAAAACTCGGAATTTAAGTGTGCAAGTGCTTCACGAAGTTGCGAAAGATCAGATTCTCGGGATGAAGGTGACATTCGAATTTTGGCTCAGTGTTTTAGTTATGTGGTAATAAGCCTTTAGTACCTTATTCAGGTAATGGTTATTTTTCCCTACTGGCATGTTGTTCTTGAGCTGGCTCTTCGTCCAGTAAGGTCCCATGTTATAGGCCACTGTGGCATAGTAGTGGTTATTATTAAAAGCTTCAAGCAAACCTTTTAAATAATAAATGCCTACTTCTAAATTTCTGAGTTTCCCCACGAGTGGAGAATAGCCCATATCATAAAATGATTGTCCGTATTGATAACGAAGATAGTCTTCACCACGATCACTTTCTAAGAAGATGCCCTTCTCTTTCATTTCTGCCAGAGTTTCCATATATGTCTGAGGCATCATCTGCATAAGCCCACGAGCGCCCTTCTTCGAAGTGGCCTCATGTTTAAAGTGCGACTCAGTCCACATAACAGAGAGCACCCAAAATGGATCTAGCTGGTGTTTTTCGCAGAGAATGAGAACTGGGCGAATAACTTTTTTAACTTTCTTCTGAATCTTTGGAGGGAATAGCTCTACGATGCGGGCCTCTGCCTCATCGTAAGAATTGTTCATAAAGAAACTAATGTCCCCGATGAAGAACCCTAAGCTGTCGCTCTTGAATCTGTAGGTCTTTTGACGCTTAAATCCAAAATGAAAAGTTTCTGGATAAAGCGCGCGCATGGCGAATGAACCAAACAGCACTAAAGAGAACAGAGGAATTTTGTAGGTGGAGAAGAAAGAGCTGAAGAAAGATTTCTTTGGCTTTTCCTCCGCCGAGACGCCTAGGGTCTTAAGGACGCTAGTTTCTCCGGTCGTTTGTTCCATACACCCTCGCTTATATCCAAGCCGGTCTCAAAAAGCAAATTCCCTTGACCAGCTCGGGTAACTCATTGAAGATTAGTACCAGCGATTTTACCATCCCCACAGTCCTCACCAAATTTCGAGGTTTTATGAGTGAAAATAAATTACGTTTTGAGAAATCACTATATCTCCAGCAACATGCTGAAAATCCAATTCATTGGTACGCTTACGGGGACCAACCCCTTAATAAGGCTAAAGAGCTAAACAAGCTCATTTTTGTGTCTATTGGCTACTCTTCGTGCCACTGGTGTCATGTTATGGCACATGAATCTTTTGAGAATGTGGAAACAGCTAATTACCTCAATGAGAATTTCATTTCGATCAAAATTGATCGTGAAGAATATCCTGATCTGGACCACTACTATCAAACCGCCTGTTCTATTCTTACTGGCCGTGGTGGATGGCCACTAAGTGTGTTTCTCACTCCTGATGGAAAACCATTTTTCGCCGGCACATACTTTCCAAAAGTCGGTCGCCAAGGCATGCCGGGCTTTATGGATGTTCTAAAAGAAATCAATAATTCCTATAAAGCGGATCCAGCGAAAATCCAAGAGAACGCGAACAATCTGGTGGAAGAAATTAAAAAACCTTCAAAACTGGAAAAGAAAATTGAGTTCCAAGGACACTTCCCTGCTCCATCAGCGATTATGAATGCATTGAAGAATTATGCAGATACGAAAAATGGTGGATACGGACAAGCTCCGAAGTTTCCACATTTTCCTTTCTATGAATGGGCCTGTGAGCAGATTCTTGAAGGTATGATTCCACAAGAGCAAGGTCAGCACATTGTGGAGACTCTTGAAAAGATGATGATGGGTGGAATGTTTGATCAAGTGAAAGGCGGGATTCACCGTTATTCTACTGATGATAAATTCATGGTCCCTCACTTTGAAAAAATGCTTTATGACCAAGCAGGACTTCTTAAAGTTCTTTCTAAATTAAGTCAGTTCTATCCGTCTCCAGTGATCTTTGATGGTATTCTTCAGACCCTTGATTATCTAAAAACGGAAATGGTTTCAGATGATAATTACTTCTTCAGCGCTCAGGATGCTGACTCTGAAGGGACTGAAGGCCTTTACTTTACGTTCTCGAAAGAAGAGTTTGAAGCGAGTTTTGAAGATGCTCCACCTGAACAAAAAATCAAACTTGATCAATATCTCAGTATGTTCAATATCACTGAGAAAGGAAACTTCGAGCACGGTCTTAATGTCATTTCTCTTAATTCAGCAATGAAAGAGAAGTTTTATACTCCAGACGGATGGCAGGAAGTGCGTGATATTCGTCGTCGATTGCTCGAACAAAGAAAGCTTCGTATTCCACCTGCAACAGATCGTAAGGGTCTTTCAAGCTGGAACTACATGCTTCTCTCTGCTCTAACAGACGTGGTTCAATACTGCCCGGTAGATGCAATTCAACATCAAGCGGTTCAATTAATTCAACAAACAGTTGAAGGCTGTCTTACACAATTCATTAAACTGGATGAAGGAAGCGGCAGACACTTGATGAAACACACAAACACCATCGAGAAACAACCGCTTTATCTGGAAGACTATGTGAACTTCTGTGAGTCTCAATTAAGACTTTATGAAATCACAGGTAATGAAATCTTTAAGAAGAACGCACTTGAGTCGCTGGATTTCACTCTGGCGAACTTTGTAAAAAATGGTGAAGTTTATACGACTAACATCGCAAACAAGAATCCGGGAATTGAAAATCTTCCGGCTCCACTGTTCGATCAGTCTTATCGTTCATCGGTCATGACTTTAATTCACTTACTCACAAGATGCAGTGTCTTTAAACCAGAGCTTTCGCCTGAGATAATGTTCAAAGAAAAGTATGCTGAATATGCTCAGTTCATCCTGACAAATCCTCTGGGCCATGGTGAAGGTCTGCGTGCCATGACCTACCCACTGAATATCTTCCGCAAGGTAGAAGTGCCTATTGAATGGCTTGAGAAACCAGAGTTTCTTGAAATTAGAAATCACTTCTTCTCGCGTTTTGTGATGGATTATCACAAGCGTGGAGATGACTCTTTCCAGATTTGCACGAAAGAAGCTTGTGAAGTGACAAACAAGGGAATCGAAAAGTTCCAGGAACTTTTTAAGATGAAAGAAAATCAAAATGCTGAAGGGAATTAAAATTCTTGATTTCACTCATCGACTTCCAGGACCATTGGCCGGAAAAATTCTTTCCGACCTCGGAGCTGAAGTCATTAAAGTGGAAGACATCAAGCACAGAGACCCCTTTCTTTCAGGTATGTTTTCTGAATTTGATCGGAGTTTTGAGTCCTGGTATGAAGAACTGAACAAGAGCAAAAAAGTTCTGCGTTTTGATTTTAAGGACCCGAATACGAAGGGCGAAATTCATAAGCTTCTAGAGGGTGCTCAGGGACTGTTGTTATCACTTTCTCCCAAACTAAAAGCAAGTTTGGGACTGGATGATGAGACTCTCAAAGGGCTTAATGTCGCGGTCGTGGAACTTGAAGCTTCTTCAACTCATAATAAGGCCATGCATGATTTAAATGCCCTTGCGATTAGCGGGTATTTGTCCCTTCATGTGGCCCACGAGACGGATGCGATTGTCGCTCCTCCATTCTTGCCAGTGGCGGGAATTGCTTTCGGGCAACAGGTGGCGACACAAATGTTGGCGAATATAATTGAAGCTTCACGTTCGAAGGGATTCGTTAAATCAGTCAGTTATCTTCATGACACTGCGGATTCAATTCTTCATCCGTTCTGGTCTAAGACGCTGCGTGACCAAAAAAAGACGAAATTCCTGCATAATGGGGCCTATCCATGCTACTCTCTCTACCGAACTCAGGACGGTCAATACGTAGCGGTCGCAGCTGTAGAGGAGAAATTCTGGACAGACTTAATTGCGACTTTTGGAATTAACCTGCCGCTTGAGAGAAGATTTGAAACGAACGAAGAAGCTTTCAATGTCGTTGCTAGTACGTTTGCCAAACTAACTGCCAACGAGATAGAAAGTAGATCACAAAACAAAGAACTATGTTTATCAATAGTCAGAAAGATTAGCTGACCTAAAATTTGGAGAACTTATGAAACGTGTTATTGGCTTCCACTACACCCTTACTGACAAGTCAGGCCAAACTCTAGACTCTTCTATCGGTGATGAGCCTCTTTACTTCCTTGAAGGCGCTCAGCAAATCATCCCAGGACTTGAGTCTGTCATCGCTCTTATGAATGCAGGTGATAAACGTAAAATCGAAGTTAAAGCAGCTGATGCTTACGGCGATATCAATCCAGAACTAGTTGTAAAAGTTAAAAAGACTCAGTTCCCTCCTGGTGCTGAACTTAACGTTGGCGATCAGTTCCAAGTGAACAATGACGCTCACTCTCCAGTTTTCACAATCATGGCAATCGACACTGATGAAGTAACTGTTGATGGTAACCACCCAATGGCCGGCAAAGATCTTTTCTTTGACGTAGAAATCGTTGGTATGCGTGAAGCTACTAAAGAAGAGCTTTCTCACGGTCACGCTCACGGTGCTCACGGACACGGTCACCACTAAAATTTCAAATCTATTGAGATTTACCGTAGGCGCACGAAAGTGCGCCTTTTTTTTGTCTAGTTTAGAGAAAGAACACCGTCAGCTTCACTTACAAGCTTGAACGGTTCGTCTTTGATGAGAAGAAATCCATCCAGATCCACGTATTCAACCATTCCGCCGAATAGCATCCCGTAAGAGATACCAATCGTGGTTTCGATCATACAGCCCATCATGGCGGTCATGTTGTGATTTTTGGCGTCGAGAAGAAGTTCCTTCGCTTTAAGGAGCGAGCCTGTCTTCATAAGCTTGATATTCACTGCATGGAACTGCTGAGAGAGTTCGCTAAAGTCGCCTACGTCCTCGATTGATTCGTCCGCCAAAAGCTTATAAGGAGTTTTCTTTTTTAATTCTTTGTACTCATTAACCATGGAAGACGGGAACGGTTGCTCGATTAATTCAATGTTCATGCCTTTGAGCGTTTCCTGAAAGCGCATAAATTGATCGAGGTCCTTCCAGCCTTCGTTGGCATCTACACGAAGAGGAACATTGGAATGCTTTCTGATTTCCTGAAGCATCTCTGCGCCAGTGTCAGCATCCACTTTGATTTTTAGTGATTTGAAACGAGTTAATGGTGCCAGGTAATCTTTGATCTCTCCTACCGGTGTAATTGGCATAGAGAAAGATGTCGCCACTGAAATGGGCTTCGGCAAGGACAAGTACGTTGAGAGGGACTGATTATTAAGAGCTGCGAGATAGCTCATGAAAGCTGACTCGATACCGAAACTCAAAGAATGGAATAGTTTAATCTTTGAGAGAATCTCCACCAACGCAGGGATGGATTTAATGGATTCGATATCAACCTGGGTCGCCCAAGAAACAAATTGATCTTCAATGGATTCTGCTGTTTCACCATAACGAGAGTTAGGTGCAATCTCGGACCTGAAGTTTCCAATCCCCGTCTCTAGATGAACGATGAAATTCTTTTTGAAGGTTGTCTGATTTCTAGAAAGTTTCCAATTCACTTTTAGGTCTAAGTGAATTTTCTCTAACCAGATTCTCATAGCTTTCCTACTTCGTAGAACAAATTAGACTTTTCATAATCAGGAGGAGCATTTCCAATTTTGCCATCTGGTGGGTTACCATTAAAGTAACGAATCCAGTGCTCACGATAGATATCGTACTTCATCATTTTCGTTGGAAGTTGAATTCCTAAGAATGAAGTTAAATATTTTGTAATCAGTTCAGAACAATAATATTTCTCTTTTCCGTTCTCATCGAAATTGTCCCAGAGGAAATCTTTATCATAAGAGTGATTAGCGAAGTTGTCCTGGAAATGACGGAAGAACTCAACTCTGTAAGTCTGAAGGTAATTTACAATCGACTGATCTCTGAAGCGTCTATGAGACACCTGTTGACCTTTTTCAGTGTGAGACATGAACTCGGCCAGAGTTGAAACGCGGACGGCCCCTAGTGCTTCAACAATTTTAACTTCAGGCCGAACTTGAACCACTAGCCCCATATGGGAATAGATAGAACCTTCCTGGGCCTCGATAAGACTGCAGGTCCAGCAGTTTAACGGCTGAAGAAGAATGTCCCCAACTTTAAGGTCATTTGCCCACGAAGATAGAGGGAGGACCAAGATCAGGGTAAGAATAAGCTTGTTCATAAATGCCAACTTTTAAAGTCAACATTCTAGCCTTCTCGAATTAATAAGCCCATTCCATTCTTGCCTTATAACCCATTGATTTTTATGGGCTATTTAAGCCCCCAAAACTTAAGAACTTAAAGGGAAAAGTCTGCGCTCTAGGGCGGCACTTGGGGGCAAGTTATAATGATTCAAATAGTTTGAATGACAACGAGGACCCTATGAAAAGATTCTTCAGCCTACTAAGCCTGTTACTGTGTTTTGAACTCATCGTGAGTCCAGTGGCACCGTCTCTAAGCCTTCTAGGACAAGAAGCATACGCCGAAAGTTGCGCCGCTGGTTTTACCTGGGACGCCAACCTCAATCGTTGTTTGACGAAAACTGAAACGGCCAACGTGATGAACGCAACCATGAATTGCGGTAACGATGTTGAATGTTACAAGAAAAATGCTGAGCAAGTGTTTCAGAAAAATGTTGATGAAGGAAAGGCACCGGAGAGAAAAGAAAATAATCAGTTCATGAGTACGGTTGGTGGGATTGCTGCCATTGCAGGACCGCTAACCATGGCGGTTGCTGGTATGGCAAAGAACATGAGTACGTGCACCTCAGTTTCTTTTTGGGCAATGGTGGGTGGTTCAGCTGCCCTACTAGTTGGTGATACGTTGGCCAACTTTCAGCACAAGAAGCGACTTAAAGATATCAAAGATGAATGGGGTAAAATTGTAAATCCCGAGCAAGCGAATGGCGACAAAGATAAAGAAAGAGAAATCAGTATCGAAGCACAAAGTCAGTCATTTGAAATGTTGGCCAAGGCAGAAGACTCTTTAGCGAAGGCTGCAAAGATGAAAAAGACCTTCTTCACTATCGCTGCACTTGCTTATGGAGTATCGACAGTTGCAGCTGGCCTTGAGATCGCTTCAGACTCTGCAACTTTCGGAACAACTGCCGTCGGAAATATTTGCAAACCATCAAGTGCGTCCATTGATCAGAAACAAAACACTTTTCCCGGTCAACTTCCACCAATCGAAAAAAGTCTCTTCCAGTACTACACAAAAAATGAAGTAAACAATATTGGGCTTGAACATAAGTTTTACTCAAATCTTGAGCAATCAGAAGATTTAATTTCTTTTTTAGTCAACCGCAAGGCACTTGAAGAATCTAATCAATCTCCTAGTATTGAATACTATCTATCAATGAAAAAATCACTATCAAATGAATCACCGGTTGAAGAAGAAATTTTTCAGATCTTCAAAGAATTTTCAATTTCATTTGTTAAAAATATTTCACCAGTTTCAAATGCTTATGCTGAAGACTCAAACGCTGCCAAGTCTTTCAAGGAAGATGATGGTAAAAGCTCAAATGTACTTGTTACTGCTGCTGTCGGTGGAGCGATAGGCGGAGTTGCAGGATATGCTATGAGCAAAGAGCTTGCTGCAAAAGTTATTACTCCAGTCACAAGGGCGGCATTTTCAGGGGTCATGACTGGCTGGACGGGTATTATGGCGGCCCATGCTGGTTCACAGGCCGAAGCATCAACTAAGCGTGCTGAACTTCTTCGTAAAATGAGAGATGAATTCGCTTCTGCTTCTGGCGCCATTTATGCCTGTAAATCAGAAGACAGAAATGACCCATCTAAACCTAACTGCTATTGTTATACTCCAGACAACCAAAGAAATTCAAATCGCGGCAGCTCAGCTGTTTGCCAAAAATTATGGGCCGGAAGAGATTTCACATCAGGTAACTATCTATCCTCAACCGCAAGTGCCAGAACCTGTATTAACAGTGCCGGCGCTGCTGATTCTGCCTGTACTTGTAAAACATCAAAGGGCGGTTGTATGAAAGTTAGCCTTTCAGGATTGAAAGGAATTAGCCCAGGTACTTTCTCAATGCTTTCTCAGTCACTAGACCCTGTAAATAAAATCTCGGATGGTTCCCTAGATGCGGCCAACATCAACTCTGCGGCCCTTGATAATCAGGCAGCGAGAATGATTGACCTAAGTAAAAAAATGGCGAATAGCAAAGCTTTGGCCAAGGCAAAAAAAGACATTGATAAACATGCCAAAGATATTAAAGCAGGTCTTACTAAGGCGAGCGCTGGTTTAAGCAGCAACAATATGCTTGGTAGTACAGGCTCATCTCAGATGCCAGCTAACGCAGGCGAAGCCGCTGCCATGTTGGAAAAAGAAGTTTCTGATGCTGAAATAAATAAAATCGGTGGCAACTCTGGAACTCTTGCAACACCAGAATCTGGTTCATCAAATGATCCTGCCCTTGATTTCGGCCTGACTGCTGATCAAGGAGCTGCACAGGAAAGCCAACTTGCAGAAGTCATGAAACAAGATCTGGACTACGGCCAAAGCGACATCAACCAAGGTTCTACGACAAACATCTTTGAGGTTTTAAGTAACCGTTACCAACGTAGTGGTATGAGACGTCTCTTCGATGAGAAAGGTGTTACTCAACCGGAAAAAGCCGCTTCAACTGATATCTCACAATAATGAACGTCGACATCTTACTAGGAAAAACAACTGAACACTTGGTGCCCCTTCCGGGCACTAAGTTTTTAATCCATAAACTCATGCTTCAAGATTTTCTTCTGCTTCAGAAAGAGGCCAAGGAAGAAGGTTTTGATCTTCAAGTCATCAGTGCTTTCAGAGACTATGAAAGACAACTTAAAATCTGGAACCTGAAGGCCAGTGGCCAACGACAGCTGATTGATGATCAGGAACGACCATTAGAATTCTCTAAACTCTCCCCTCTTGAAGTGATGTTTGCCATTCTCCGATGGTCAGCACTTCCAGGATGCTCACGACATCACTGGGGCACCGATATTGATGTCTATGATGGAAATACTCAAACTCCTGAAGAAGTAAAACTCGTGCCCTCTGAAACAATTGGTGAAGGTCCATCAGCGCGCCTACACGACTGGCTTGATTCACGGATGAGTACTAATAATGCTTTTGGTTTTTATCGTCCGTATGCCACTGATCGCGGTGGAGTTTCGCCTGAGAGATGGCACATCAGTTATCATCCCCTATCTCGAAGATGCTTGGATAATTTCACATTCTCACTCTTTAAAAGAAATCTTGAAGAGAGTGATATCCTTCTGAAAGAGCAATTACTCGAGAACGCGGATGAGATTTTTCAGCGTTATTTCCTTAACGTAGACCTTCCTTAAGATCTAATTTAGGGTCAATGTGACTCCGAATCACAGGTGCGTTCTGATACTTCTTACATTTCAAGAAGTTAGTGCATTTTTTTTTGAAATTATTACACCTCCATTTCGTTAGTATTTCTACCAACTTAGAGTGCTGTCGTCATAGGTCATCAACGCTGTAAGTAAAATCTCGTTCAATAACTCATTTGAAATCGGTACAAAAATAAGATCGATTACTTATCTCATGAATGGAGAGACGTTATGAAAACATTAACCGCGTTCGTATTCTTGTTGTCTACGCTTGTAGTACATCAAGACGTAGAGGCCCAGACTCGTGGACCTCGTTACAACCCACCATCTGGTGGAAGTCGTCCAGGTGGATCAAGTGCTCCGTCACGTCCATCACCAGGTCCTTCTCGTCCTACGCCTTCAACGCCGTCTAGACCATCGACTCCGTCTTACACAGGTGGATCGGGTTCAGGTTCATCAACGCCTAGAGGCCCTCGTTACAATCCAACTCCGGCACCTTCTAGACCAACTCCAACTACTGGCGGATATACTCCGGCTCCTCGTCCGACGCCTTCACGTCCGGTTCCGTCGACTGGTGGTTACAATCCTTCACCTCGTCCGACTCCAGGAAACACAACGGGTGGATATACTCCTGCTCCTCGTCCGACAGGGCCACGTTACAATCCTACACCATCGCGTCCAGTTCCAACGACTGGTGGATACAATCCTTCACCACGTCCGACGCCGTCGCGTCCAGTTCCGACAACTGGTGGGTACAATCCTTCACCTCGTCCGCGTCCAGTTCCAACGACTGGTGGATATAATCCTTCACCTCGTCCAACTGGTCCTCGTTACAATCCTTCTCCGCGTCCGACGCCAGGTGGAACATACCGTCCTACACCTTCACGTCCAACGGGTCCTCGTTATAACCCAACTCCGAGCTACCGCGTTCCTGGATACAATCGTCCGGTGGGCCCTCGTTACAATCCACCGAGACCAACAACAGTTACTCGTCGTCCGGTTGTAACTTACCGACCAATTCAAACGAACTACGGTACTCGTTACTATCACCGTCCATACGGCTACACTCCAGTTCGTTATGTAACGTATTACCATGCTCCATACGCAACTCCGTACTACAGCTCGATTCGTTACTACCGCACATATGACTGGTACACTTACGTTTATCGTACACATCCTAATTATGTTTACGCTCACTGGATCTTCTATCCAGCGACTGGTTACAACAATGGTTACTGGACAATCGATAACTACCCTTACTACGTGTACAACGGTTACAGATACCGTTACTCAACAAACGATTACTGTAACTATCAACTCGTAGATCAAAACGATCACCGTGTGGTTCAAACTTACTGGAACCAAATCTGTAATACTGGTTATGACTCTTGTTCATACGAACGTGACCGTTTGAACTCACAAATGGGTGAATACCGTTACTTCTGTTCTGAGACTTATCGTGACTATGGGTATGACACTACGACACCTAGTTATGATGATAACTACTACGACTCAGAAGATGACAACACATGCTCGGACAATAACCGTGATGGAATGTGTGATGATTACGAAAATACCTGTTCAGATGCAAACAACGATGGGTATTGCGACTAAGACACAAAAAAGAAGGGCCCGAATTCGGGCCCTTTTTATTTTAACTTAACTCCACAAGCTTTTAACCAATCTTCATTAGCAGAAATCAACTTCCGTTCTTTCATATCGAAGAAGCCCACGGTAAATGTGGCCTCAGAAGCGACCTTTCCGTCGGCCTTGATCATCGACTGCTCAAGCACCATGATTTTAGGGCTTACAATTTCGAGGGTACGAGAAAGAATCTTGATGGTCTCACGGTTCTTTAATTCGCGTTTAAAGCGCACTTGAAGGTCGAGGATAACAGGACCTATCTGGTGCTTTTGCACGTAATCTAATCCGAATCCATTTTTAGTGATAAAGTCCCAGCGGGCCTCTTCATACAACTGCACATAGGCAGCGTTGTTTACGTGGCCGAAACTGTCGAGGTGAAATTCGCGGATGAGCACCTCGTACTCAAATTGGGTATTTTCGTTCATTACTCTAGATTATTCGCTTCAATCCGTTTGTCAGCTTGAATTTGTCCATAGCGCTTCGAAATCTTTTGGAACAGTCCAGAGGCCGCGCCATCGATGTCACCTGAAGCGATTGAACGATCTTCTTCAATACCGCCGCTTGATTTTGCATCAAACAAACTTGCGAATGGGTTCTTATCGTCTTTGCCGCCTTTAATTGCAGAGAATCCTCCACCACCAGCGGCGTTATAGTTACCAGAGGCCTTTGTTGCTTTTAAGCTCGCCTCTTTATCACCATCTTTTTCGGCACCAGCAAGGTCACTACCAAGAGACGCTGAACCACCACCGCCTCCACCACCTACACCGCCGCCTCCGCCACTTGAAGCGTTTCCAGCTTGCATTGAAGCAGCAGCAGCAGGATCTAAAATTCCTTTTGCTTCCTTAGCTTCTTGTTCAAATGGAGATGTAATGCCGGCCACGTTATCAGTTGGTAGATTAGAGGCCGCGCCTTCTTCACCGAAATTATCAGTACCGGTTCCCATATCAAATGCGTTGTTACCAGAGCCACTTCCGAAATTGAAATCGCCACCTGTGTATGATTCACCCGCAACACGGTTACCTGGTTTCGCACAGGCAGGATCAGTTGGATTGAATGTACAACGAGCAACCATCACGTCTTGATCTTCTTGTTGTACGGCCGCTTTCGCCTTCTCAACCGTGTCTGCTGAAGTATCGTATTGTTTCATGGCGATACCGGCAGCGATGGCCTTTGCTGTGTATGTTGTAATGGCCTGAATAAGAGCACCTTTCTGGTCTTCATTTGCCGCAATCACACTTTTATTATTGGCCGCAACAGTGGCACAGTCATTACTGACTCCAGTCTGGCCCGTTTTTTCATCTTTTCCTGTACAAGCTTTTTTGATTAAATCCTCTGCGCTTGGCCATCTTGCATAGGTTGTCCCAAGAGCTGTAACAGCAGCACCAAATGCTATCATCTTCTCTTGCTGCATTTGTTTTTGGTGTTTATTACTTTCAATGGCGGCATCAAACATTCCAGTTTGAGCATCACCTTGTGCTACTTGCTTATTTGCTTGTTTTTGAATGTTTGTATTTTTAACGTCAGTTCTAATTTGCTGTTGAAGTTCCATGGCAGCCTCAGCGTTCACCACGAAATTTAATGCAGAGGCAGCACTCTTACAGGGCTCAAAATCCATTGTATAACCAGCAATTTTTTTACACTGAATTTCACCTTTCATTGATGAGGCAGTATCAGTCGCCGTGATTGATCCACCACCGGCCTTCTTAGTGATGTCTTCTAAGACTTTACATTCTGCCAAAGCAGCATCCATTTTCTTCTGATCAACACCCTCTTTCTGAACATAATCGGCGGCAGTATACTCTGAACACTTTGCGGCCTTAGGATCTGCAGCTGATTGCCTTCTCTTGGGAGATGTATTTTCACCCTGCTGCTCATTATCCGCAAATGCAGACAGAGAAATTCCCATCATTACTAAAACAGCCAGAGTTTTCATATTCATAAAATTCTCTTTTAAAATATCCTATTGGGCTTATCGGATACTTAGTTAAAATCTTGATTTAATTATAAAACTGAAAGCTTTTCTGACCTAGAAAGGGCGCCTCAAAACTCATCAAAATCAGCCAGTTAGCAATAAAAAAGCCCCTTCATGAGGGGCTTTTTATGACTTAGAAACTTGGCACTTTTTAGTTAGATGGAGCTGGGGCCGCCAGCGGAGGATTGACTTCCTTGCGCTGGAAGAATCTGTTGTAGTTCAGGAAGTAACGATTCGAGACTTGTTTAAAGATCGAGGACTCGCTTTCGGCCGAAATATCGCCCTTGGCGGTTGTGAAGTTTAACTCCTCACCTTCAACTTTCTTCATACCTAATACACCAAGTGCTTCTTCAGCATTGGCGATTCCAAGAGAGTCTTCTGTGATTGAACCCAGCCCTGAAGCATCAGCACCGACCGGAGTTACTTCTTGAGCAGGCGCCTCAGCACCTTTTGCCATTTCACTTAAATCAGTATTGGCCGTTGTATTAACTGGAGAAACTTCTGCTTCGCCTTTAGAGCTTGAACCACTTGTGTCTCCAAGACCGGCAACAGTTAAGTTACCAGCGCCTGGATTTTGCTTATTAATGGCATTGTTCAATGCCGTTACTTGTCTCTGTAATTCACCATTGATATCGATTGGTTTTTTACCATCTTTTTTCATCTGATCATTTAATTTCTTCATGAGTCCGTCTTTAACGGCATCCATTCTACCGGCCATGTTGGCAAGCTCACCAGCAGCGAGATCGGCCTTGCCCATATCTCCGTTCGCAACAGCTTGTCCCATATCTGTCGCAAGATTTGATACAGACTTCAGAGTTGGAAGGTCCATGTTCGCCTCAAACTTAGGACGAACAAGCTTGATTGAATTTTTACAACCGCTCTCAGAGTAGCTCATTGAACCATCACTTCCGCGAGAGAAACATTGTTTCTTGGCCTCTGTACCTTGAGCAAGTTTAGAAATTTCATATGGCTTTTTACTTGGATCCGTAGGATCTGAGCCTTCACCGTTTGCACCGGCGGCATTATTAGTTGAAGAACCTTCAGCAAGTTGATTTGTAGCCTGGCTATTTGCTTTGAAGGCATCTCTGACTTTTTCAAGATCAGCAAGGCGCTTCTTAGACTCACTTTCTTCTTTAGCTAATTCACTATCAATCATCATGACGAGGGCAGTAGCAGCAGCAAAGAATGCAACTCGACCTGGAGCTGTATCCAGGATCATGATCGCCTTATCAGCAATCTCTGCACCCATTCCTACATAAGTTAAAATAGCTTGCACGGCCACTCCTAGAGCAGCACTGATAGCAAATCCTTTCAGTGTACCACCAGAGGACATCGCGGCCCCGTAGGCCATGGCGATGGCCATCACAAGAGGAGTATGGCTTGGGTCAGGAGCACAAGCACCAGACCAGTCTTTATTGATCCCTACTGGAAACGGCATTTGCCACCAAATTTCAAGAATGGCCATTGCAGTTGCGGCAGCATAAATGGCCTTAGTTGCCATCATCCATTTACGACGTTTCTGAATGAATTCGAGAGTCGATTTTTCGTCTTTAATTCTTTCTTCGATGGCGGCCATTTGATAATCGCCACCCTCTTTCATATTTGCTTTTAATTGATCAAGACTTTGAGCTTGTGATTCAACGTCTTTGGTTTTTTTCTTACCACCGGCCACCTCTGCAGCAACGAATACAATACTGCCGGCCATATAAATCATGAGTGAAGGTTGCATAGAGGCCATCTTACATTTCGTGATGACCGCGGCCCCAACAACACCGTTGGCGATCCCAAGAACTTGCTTGGCCATTCCACCCATTCCGGCCGCCTGGGCAACAGGCATTGGACCGATGATTAAACTTAGACTCAAAATGACTGCAAATAATTTATTCATACAATTATTTTATCTTGGTTAATAAAACCCACTAAACATCATCATGATTAATACTTAAGTATCGGAAAACTGGGGGGGACTCTGTAGGATTATCTGCCAACAAAAATTCTCGAAGTTAAGGCGAGGCCGCCTTTTGACGACGAATGGAGATCTTCGAGTAATTCATAAAATATCGAGTAGATATCTGCTTAAAGATTGAGGAATCACTAAGAGAATTGATGCCATCTTCTTCGTTACCGTAGCGTTTCACACGGTTCTCAAGCTGAGCATATCCATTAGCACGGGCAGCTCGCAGGGCCTCAGGTGATAAACCATAAGGATTATCTTCTGTGATCTCGCCGCTATTTTGCTTAGAGAAAAGTGAATCCATTCCTTCTTCAGAAATTCCTGCTGGAAGGCCGGCGCCTGAAGCATCTTCTTTGAAATCGGCCAGTAATGATTTTTCATCTGGCATGACCATTCCTGCTTCATCTGCCCCAGGAGTGATATCACTCTTAATTGCTTCTACATTGTTGCTGGCGAACGTTTCGATTTTAAGGTCTTCGGATTTCTTTTTATCTGAAACTGAAGCGCTACCATCATTTAAATTTAAATCTGCTGCAGTGATATTGAGCTTATGTTTTTGAGCTTCTTTTACCATGTCCATTTGAATGGCAGCAACTTGATCGTTCAACTGCTGTTGATAATCTTTAAGCTCACCACTTTCCTGATCTTTTATCCCAGCAGTCTTTAAGATCTCGTTCTTTTCTTTCTGTAGATCAAGTGCAGTTTGTTTTAATTTAGAGGCCATGCTGCCAAGCTGACCAGCAATCGCATCGGCCTTATCGATGTTCCCATCACTCACCGCTTGGGCCATATCGATAGTGAGATTACCTGCGTTCTTAAGAAGTTCACCCTTATTGTATTTCACATCGAAAGTCGGTCTTGTGACTTTTAAAGGAGATGCACAGGCCTTCTCTGAGAAATCTACACTTCCGCCAGCATTAGAAATACAAGTTTTTGGTTTTGTAAGTGTGATGGCCTTTGTTCCGGGTGAGAGCTTTGTGACTTCATTTGGCTTCAGCGAACTTGAGTTGTTTGAAAGATTTACTTTTGAACCAGTGTTAACTTCAACACCATTAAAGTCTTTGCTGCCTGTCGTAGGCTGTCCAGAGTTGTTCGCGACATCAGCACCGATAGTCGTGTCATCATCGGTCTGCTGTCTGAACTGAGCGAGAAGTGCTTCTAATTTAGCAATGTTCTCTTCAGTGACTGAAATTCGAGAGGCATATCCGGCAGTCACTGCTGTTGCCAAAGCAGCAGAGATACCAAATGTAATTGATCTTGGAATTGGATAGTTATACATCGCCACAACCATTGACTGAAGCGATGGCACGAAGAACATAAGGAGCCCAGCAAGCATCACAATATAGCTCGTTGATTTAGCACCACTTGTGCGGGTAAGTGCCGTTGAGTAGGCCATTGAAATCGCCTTGGCAATAAGCATACCGCTCACTCCAGGAAGAGGCTGACAACCAGCATATGCAATTGCATGGTAAGACATGTGATAAGCAGCACAACCAGGAGCATATTGAGTCGCGGCCGCACAAGCAGTTAGTGAAACTGCAGGCGCAGCTGGGTTAGCAAAATTCGGCATAACTGCGGCCCAACCAAGAGGGGCCAGTGCCTGACAAGCAGCAAAGTGAGCTGCATAACACGCAGGATATTTCGGACCACAACCAGCGGCATATGCGGCGGCAAGACCGGCACAAACCATTGTACCAGAGGCTACACCCGCAGCAATTCCAGCGGTCTCTTCAGCAATCGCCATGGCCATTGCTGCAAAATAAATGGCGGTCACCGCAATCATCCAATTACGCTTTTTAATGAAGTAATCGCGAGTTGATTTTTCCTCTTTCAGGCGTTGCTCAAGCATGGCCTTCTGAACTTCCCCACCCTGTGACTTCAGCTTCTGTTCGATAGTTTTAATGTCTTCAATGCGACTATTGTGATCAGAGTTCTGTTGTTTTGCCCCAGAAAGTTCTGAAGCAATGTAAACCAGCGACCCCGCCATGAAAGTAATAATAGAAGGAATCTTTGCACCCAGAGCACACTGCTCAATGATACTTCCGCCGATGATACTGGTAGAAATGGCGAGGATTTGTTTGGCATAAAAACCAAAGCCACCTTCGTGCTGGGATTCAGAATCGTATTGAGGGTTCGATTGAGAATTCTCTGCCTGAGTTACACCACTAGCAATTGAATCTTTGGCAGTGGCCTTCTCTTCGGCTTTTTTGTCTGTCGTTGTTTTGGTTGTTGAGCTGGTTTGACTTGTTTCAGTTTTAGAGTGAGCTTCAGCATACGCCACATTAACGGGCGCTACTAGTAGTTGAAAACTCAGCAAGACTGAAAAAATTCGGCTCATAAGAACATTTTATCCAGAGAATCCGTTCTCCAGTGAATACTTCAGTTATGACTGTGGCGAAGTACGGAACCTCGGATAATTACATTCTCCGAGTGAAAACTGGAACGCCAACAATCGTTTGCATCTAATTACTTCTTAGGCTTTTTCTTTTTGTTCTTTAAGATCAGGCCGCCGACTGCCACGAGTACGATGACTGCGACGATCAACATCATGTCATCGCCACCATCACTATCACCGCCACGTTTTTTAGTTTTCCCACCAAGATCAACGGTCGAATTTGGATTGAAAGTAACATCGTTGAATTGAGGATCGCTTTCCTGAGTTCCCGATCTAAGATTTGCCATGTCGGCCTTCTTCTGACGGAAAACACGAAGAGTTGAAACCATCTTATCGATGATCGGTTGGTAAGTTGCATAGAGGTCTTTACTCACTGAGAAAGTAACTGCCACGCCCAGATCTTCTTTGACCGTAGCGAGGTAGCGAGTATAAAAACCAGGAACTTCTGAAGCAAGGTGAAGAGCATCTACCCAAAGGTGATTGTTAATCGTAGTTGTCTTTGTATTTTTTGGCTCTGAAACTTGTTTTTTCCCACCAGGAAGATTGTATTCTTTGTTCTTTTTGAGATAGGCCATGTATTGATCGATGGTGTCTTGTTCACCTCTGATCTTGGCCGCGAGAATGATGATTGATTCTTTTTTTCTATCTGCGTTTTCACTCTGACAAACGTATTCAGAACCTTCAAGAGCACACTCCCACCCAGCAGGAAGTTCAAACTCACAATACTTACTGGCAAATCTCTTCGCATGAAGATTTGAAGAAAAAAGAGCAGCTAAGATTAGAGAGAAAGCTAGCTTCATGGGCCATATCCTTAATTAAAGTCCGAATGCTTTGTTTAATTCTAACTAAAACTCAATAGGTTACAACTGCCGATAAGAATTGCCCAATCATCCCAAGATGTTTGGTCAACTATCTAAAGAACCCTCTGGCAACTACACCCTCTTTTAGTTCCTTCTTAGTATTGTAGAGCTGAGTGATCTTAACAATCGATGTTTCTGATTTGGCCTGAATGACTGTTCCTCGGGCCAGCAGGATATTTCCTCCAACGTAGTCAAAATCGAAGAAATCGATCTTCATTCCTTTTTGTACGTCACTTGAAAGTCCACGATCGATGACCACATAACCTTTCTTTGGAGAAACCTTGGTGATCGTTCCTTCAAAATCATAATCTTTAAATCTCTTATCCGGACTAGAAGTCTTCTTTCCATCCACACGTCTTATCAGAGCAAGACTAAAACTCGTCCCTAGGTCAGTGGATTTGCCGCTTACTACTTGAGATCCGCGGGCCTCAACTCGCCAACTTTCTCCAAGGGCAAGGTTCAGGCCAGCGTAAGGTGCCATCCATTCCCGATTGCTACTGTTGTAAAGAGCGGTACGACCAGTGTAGTAATTTGGTTTCTCGAGCGGCTTATCCTCATAGGGGTCATTGTTCATTGAAGATGAACCATCCACCCCAGCAATGAGTGCTACATATTTCCAGGCAAGTGCCGCTTCGGCCTGCCAATAAAGTTCAGTGGCAAGATCTTTACCTGGATTTCTATATCCACCTCGAAGCGTGAGGTAGTTATTCGTGCGAGAAGCATAAGTGACCGCCGCACCAACTGTGTATTCGTTCCCGTCATCACCGAGAACCATTGTTCCTCTTTGAGTACTGGTGGTTTCTTCGTTTGTATAAGGGGTATAACGAAAAGTTCCCTCAACTGCGTAGATAAAACGATCCACTGGTTTGAAGGCATACATGAGACTTAGAAATGTAGACTGAACACCGGTGCTGGTTTCATCTTCCACTTCTCCACCAGCATTGATCATCTTAGAAGCGTTTTGACGGAAGCGAACACCACCACTTAGTTGAAGTTCATTGGTTAAACCGTAACGGCCTTCCACTTCACCTTGCGTGCGAGAAAATGACTCTCCATCCAGAAACTCAACGTCTTTACCATCTTTATCAATGGACTTTGATGACTTGAAATAATCACCGGTCACACCAAGCTGATAGCCTTTTTTAAGGAGGACTTTTGTAGGAGGTACGTAACTAGTCTGCGCAACAGCAGCACTTGCTACAAACAACAGAAAAAGAGGAATGAACTTCATTCAACCATTATATGGAAATATTGGTTGAATGCAAAAAGGCGTTCGTAGGACGGTCGAAACTGATCAAATCTGCCTCTCTATACCAAATGCCATTGTTCTTCGAGAAAAGACAAATGGACTGGTAAGGTAGAGCGGTGAATTCTTGAAATTCTTTTTGAGCAAGATCAATCGAAGCATGCAGCTCCAGAGGATCATTGAATCGGCCAATCGTAAGAAAAGTTTTTTTAGAGTCTTTGATCTTCTTCTCACGGTCAGTGATATAAGACTTACAAATTGAAACCAACGACTCCTGACAGAGTGATAGTTCTTCTTCGATGGTTGGTTTTAAATAAAGAATTTTATTCTTCTTGTGCTCTTGAACATCCAAACCGGAAAAGCCCAAAACGTGATGAGCAGTGTTCTCGAAATAGAAAGATTCTAACTCTTCTACCAGCTCCTGCTTTAGCTTCTTAACTTCAGTGACCTCAATTTCAAATGGGGCCACGATCGGCAAATGCAAATCAGGATTGGTTTGATATTTGGAATCAAAACGCGAACGAAAACTTTCGATATTTTTAGCGAAAGAGTTGTCAGAGAAAAAAGTTAAACCGACAAATAGCTTAGAGTTCAATGGGACCCCCTTTGAGCTTAGGTCCAAACAAGTTCAATTTTAAGCCCTAGCGGGGATACGGACAAACAAAAAGCTGAGGGGAAAATGTTCCCCTCGAGCTTTAGAAGGCTTATTTTACTGGATCAAATTGCGCGCTCTGGCCCAATTCCTCTTCAATGCGAAGAAGTTGATTATATTTCTCCATTCGATCTGAACGAGAAGCAGAACCAGTTTTGATGTGGCCCGAGCCTGAAGCGACTGCCAGGTCAGCGATGAAAGCATCAGCTGTTTCACCTGAACGGTGAGAGATGATCGCTTTAAAACCATTATCGTAAGCAAGTTTCAAAGTATCGAATGTCTCAGAAAGAGAGCCGATCTGATTCACTTTCACTAAAATGGCATTGGCCTCTTTATTATCGATACCACGCTTAAGGATTTTAGCGTTTGTTACAAACAGGTCATCCCCTACGTTGACTAGTTTTGAACCAAGCTTCGCCTGGAAATTAATGAAGCCCTTTTGATCTGATTCATCGAAACCATCTTCGATTGAATAGATTGGAGCAATTTTTGTCATGTGCTCATAGTAAGGAATCATTTCGTCAGAAGTGTAAGTCTTACCTTGCATTTCGTACTTGCCGTCTTTGTAGAACTCAGAAGCAGCACAGTCTAGTGAAAGAGAAATATCTACACCTGGCCTATAACCGGCCTTCTGAATGGCAGTAAGAATACATTCAATCGCTTCGTCATGAGATTTAAGATCCGGAGCGAATCCACCTTCATCACCAACGTTTGTTGAATAACCTTTATCTGAAAGAACTTTTTTAAGGTTATGGAAAACTTCAACACCTGCGCGGAAGTTTTCAGAGAATGATTTTTTCATGTGAGGGACAATCATGAATTCCTGGATATCAAGATTGTTAGAAGCGTGAGCTCCACCGTTAATGATGTTCATGAGTGGAGTTGGAAGACGAAGTTTCCCAACTGGATTTGGAACTTTAAGATCTTCGAAAAGGTATTGATAAAGAGGCTTACCTTTTTCGAGTGCGCCGGCACGACAAACGGCCATTGAAACACCAAGGATCGCGTTCGCACCAAGTTTTGCTTTATTTTCAGTGCCATCGATTTCCAGCATGAGATTATCAATCGCACGCTGATCGAAAACGCTTTTGCCGATTAGTTTTGGGGCAATCAGTTCATTTACGTTTTTAACCGCAGTTAAAACGCCTTTACCCATATAGTGAGTTTTATCACCGTCACGAAGCTCAAGAGCTTCACGGCTACCAGTAGATGCACCAGATGGTACTGAAGCACGACCTACAAATCCTCTGTCTGTTGTTACATCAACTTCAACTGTTGGATTTCCACGTGAATCCAGAATTTGTCGCGCATGAATCTTTTTAATAGTACTCATAGAGGCTCCTTTGTAGTGCCTCTATTCTACTCAGCTTAAAACTTCTGAAAAGTCTTTTAAGATGCTTTCTTAAGCATTGGAAGGGCCCATTCAGGCGGCTTAAAGTTTGCTCTTGGGAATGGAAGTTTATTGGCCACAAACTCTTCAAAGAATGTTGGAACGTAACCCGTCGGAACCATTTCTCCGATGAACTTACCGTTCTCATCCTTACCAGTTTGCACCCAGCGAAAAATATCTCGCACCACATAACGACCGTGCTCATCCACACCCAGAACTTCTGAGATATGAGAAGTACGACGACCACCATCATGGTAACGGCTACATTGAACGATTAATTGCAGAGCACTTCCGACCATTTTACGAATAGCATCAGGTGGAATTTTCGTTTCACCCATCAGACACAAAGTCTCTAGACGAGTACAAGCATCGACCGGTGAGTTGGCGTGAACCGTACCCATTGAACCTTCGTGACCGGTACCCATGGCATTTAGAAGATCAAGTGCCTCAGGACCACGAACCTCCCCCACGATAATTCTATCTGGACGAAGACGGAGTGCTGATTCCATCAAATCTCTGATGGTCACTTCTTTGATCCCACGCTCTTTATTTGGCTTACGTGTTTCAAATTGAACCACGTGCTCAGCTTTAATTTGAAGTTCGGCCGCATCTTCAATGATAAGAAGGCGCTGAGTTTTTGGCATGCGGCCACCAAGAACGTTCAGCATGGTGGTCTTACCTGAACCGGTACCACCACTCACGAGAGTGTTCTTACCCATATACATGCAGCAATCGAGAAAACGCGCGCCATCTGGTGAAAGCGAACCGAAGTTAATTAGATCCTTCAGACCTAATTTCTCCTCTGAGAATTTACGAATCGCAACTGTCACACCGGCCTTGGCCATTGGTGGAATCACTACGGCAATACGTGAACCGTCCGGCAGACGAGCATCCAGACGAGGATTATCTGAATCAATCACACGACCTACCGACTGAGCAACTGCTCGCATCGAGGCCATCAAAGATTCGTCATCTGGAAATTTATTTGGAACTCGGTAAACGAGACCTTTACGTTCAATGAAAATATCGAAGGGACCGTTGATCATGACTTCTGAAATAGAAGGATCTTTCAGCAAATCGCCGATTGGTGCTAAGAGGGTCGAAATTGCGTCCTGAAAAACGCTACTCATGACTGAAAGCTCCTAATACTCTTTTGGGGTCCAAAGCATGCCGTCCCCTTTTTCTGAGGCCACTTCTCTCTTCGGCACAACTTTCTTTAAAACCACTATTTTTCCGTCATTTTTTGAACTTGGACAATAAAAGGCAAATTCTCCGGCCTTATCAAAGACCGCCTCTGCCTCAGTGACCTTGCCTTTATTGGCGGCCAGGAACACTTTATGAGATTCCACGATTAAACAATGAGGTTCTTCCACCGTTGAAGTCACATAAAACTTCACCTTTTCGCCTTCAAAAACTGAAAGAGACTTTGGGTAATAACCCTCTTTAGTCACAATAACGGCCACTTCACGCAGGGGTGGTGTCTTGTTTTCAGCAGCGAAGAGCTGAGTAGAAAGTAGAATAGAAAAAAGGAAGAGCTTCATTTAAACCTCTTTGTTCTCTTTTCTTATCGGTTTGAATGGATCAACTTTTTAGCTTTAATTACAGCTTAAATCCCGACTGTTTTTATCACGTGATAAGCGGGAGTTTCGTACGGATGTGACATCTTTAAAGCCGAAATTGCTGCGGCTAGATGTCCTTCTGCACAAACCATTTCCACTTTGAGTTCTGGAACACGTTCGACATCACCAACTTTTCCGATGAAAGGATCACTTCCTGCGAGTGGCTCAAACTGGCCTACTCCTTTGTATTCAAAGGAACATCGACGATAGTTACCAATTGTTCCTGCACCTGCCAGGAACATAGCTTCTTTCACCTTCTCTGCGTGATCTTCGGGAACATAAAACGCGATGAAAAACATGAATTTCCTTTAATTGATTTTGCGCGCAACTGCCTATTTTGGTCGGTTTTCCAACATCTTCTTACAACCTGAGGCCAAAATGAATTTCTGACTAGACAGGTTTTTTTGAAAAACGAAACAATAACCATCCAAATAAAATCCTAACACAAAATTGTATTAGAGATCACGGAGGATACCGAGAATGACTATGAAGAAACTTACAGCATTGGCACTAGGCCTTACACTTGCTGGATCAGCACTTGCTTGTTCACAAGATGGTAAAGGTGGATTCGTTCCTGAGAACGATCTATACATCTCTGCAGATCAGAAAGGTCTTAAGGGCGGTATCACAGAAGCTGAATTCAATGACGCTATCGACGAAGTTGAACGCATCTACTCTCCAATCGTTGCTAACCTAGGTGGCAAACTATATATCGAGCGTAACTGGACTGACGGTACAGTTAACGCATACGCTTCTCAACAAGGTAAAACTTGGAAAGTTGCTATGTTCGGCGGTCTAGCTCGTCACAACACAATCACTAAAGACGGTATGTCTCTAGTTGTGTGTCACGAACTTGGTCACCACATCGGTGGAGCTCCAAGAAAAGGTCAATCTGCTGGCGGCGGCGGATGGTGGGGCGGTAACGGCGGTGGAGCTGTTAGCTGGGCTTCAAACGAAGGTCAATCTGACTACTTCGCAGTTCTTAAGTGTCTTCGTAAAACATGGGTAAACGACAATAACCAAGCTATCGTAAAAGCTATGAACGCTCCGAAGATGGTTGTTGATGGTTGTAAAAAAGCTACTAAGAACGATAAAGAAGATACTGCTCTTTGTATCCGTACTTCAATGGCGGGTAAATCAGTTTCAGATCTATTCTCAGCTCTTGGTAACCTACCTGCTACAGCTTTCGAAACTCCAGACAGAGCAGTTGTTTCTAAAACAGATGACAACCACCCTAAAGCTCAGTGTCGTCTAGATACTTACTACCAAGGTTCTATCTGTGACGTAAGCATGAACGAAGACGTATCTGCTACTGACGAAGTAAAAGGTACTTGTCACGGTTCTCTTGGCCACAAATCTGGTACACGTCCACTTTGTTGGTTCAAACCTTCTAAGTAATTCTTAGATAAATTGATTTATATGAAGGCCACCGGAAGGTGGCCTTTTTTTTGTGCTTGTTCTGACTTTTAGATCGCCCTCCTCTGCTCTTCCTTTGCTTAGAAAGACATTTATAAAGAATGATAAGGGTTAATTACTGACGCTGGAGAAAGTAATTATTACCGCCGCTGGAGAAAGTGAATATTACCGCCGCTGGAGAAAGTGAATATTACCGCCGCTGGAGAAAGTGAATATTACTGCCGCTGGAGAAAGTGAATATTACTGCCGCTGGAGAAAGTGAATATTACTGCCGCTGGCGAAAGTAATTATTACCGCCGCTGGCGAAAGTGATCCCCGCAGGCTTCAGAATTAATTCAGAGATGAGTCTTTATATGTATCGTGATTCAAAAGCAGATTACAGGCCAATTTCAGTGCAAAAAAAAGGGCGGTATTGCTACCGCCCTCATCTATTAGATCTAATCTAAAAGAATTACTTTTTCTTTGGAGCTGGAGCAGCTGGCTTGTTAGCGTCAGCAGCTTTTGTAACTTTGAAAAGCTCAACTTCGAAAACTAGAGTTGCGCCACCAGGGATTTTCGGAGGAGCACCAGCTTCGCCGTAAGCTAGGTCAGAAGGAATTACGAACTTAGTTTTTCCGCCTTCTTTCATAGTTTGTAGACCTTCAGTCCAACCTTTGATTACACGGTTAAGTGGGAAAGAGATTGTCTTACCGCGCTCAACTGATGAATCGAAAACTGTACCGTCAGCAAGTGTACCGTGGTAGTGAACTTCAACAACGTCTTCAGCAGTTGGAGTAGCACCAGTACCTTCTTTGATTACTTTATAAGCTAGACCTGATTCAGTCTTAGTAGCACCTTCATCTTTGATGAACTTTTCGATGAAAGCTTTACCAGCTTCTTTTTCTTTAGCAGCAACTTTATCCATACGAGCTTTGAAAACTTCTTGGATACGGTTCTGATAAACGGCCATGTCTACTTCAGACTTTTCGTTCTTAGCGGCCATTGCAACACCTTTGTAAAGAGCAGCAAGCTCTTTATCAGAAAGGCTTAGACGTTGAAGGTTACCACCAAGCATGTATCCCATAGCGTAGAACGTTTTATCGTCTTCAGACTCAAGGGAAATTTTCTTTGGATCATTTTTAGAACAAGCAGAGAGAACTAGAACAGAAACTAAAAGGCTTAATAAAACCCACGTGTTTTTCATAGAGAACAATCCTTTGTTGATTAAAACATTTAAAGAATAACTTTATTTTTTAGTCTTTGCCACAATTTCCATGGGTCTGTATGAACTCCATAAAAGGAAAATAAGACTCAGCGCACCTACAGCAGTTGCTATCAGCCCTACCGGAATTTCTGCCCCGAAGATCGGGAAGTAGTAACAAGCGGAATCAATCGCCATGAGTAATAGTCCATTGGCAAACCCACCAATCAAAAACTCTCCTGCAAGATCGAATTTTTTAAACCAAAGCTTACGGGCGAGAATGGGAAACACTAGGCCCATGAATGAGAATGCTCCAAAGAGACTTATCACGGTAAATGTTCCGATTGCCACTGTCAGAAATAGAAACTTATAGACGAGTTTCTCCTCTAATTTCCAATTCGACGCCAGGTTCTTACCCAGAGAAAATAATAAAAATTCTTTAGATAATCTCCACCACCCTAAGAGAATCAAAAGTTCCAAAACAATTAAAATTCCCAGGGCCTCAATGTTCGCAAAACGAAAATGACCAAACCAAAGCTCAACCGGAAACGGAAGATTAAAGGCCAGGAACAAAAACTGCCATAACGAGAAGACTGCCCCTACCAACAAGTTAAAGGTAAGACCCAAAAGAATCAGTCGCTCAATATTTTTTGATTGTCCGATAAATTTAGAAAAGAAGAGTCCTACGAGAGCAAAGACCGGAACTCCGAAAAGAAACAATACTGTCACTGGATGCTCATAACCCGTCAGCAATAGAATTGAATGAAGGATTAGAATCCAGAGAATACTTAATCCATCAAAGCCAAGGGTTGAAGGGCTCGCCAGAATATTTCTGGTTCCCATTTGAATCAAACTTCCCGTCTGGGAAAGAATGGCGCCTGATAAAAAAGCACAGAGAAATCTTGGAATTAGATAGTCCACGATTTCACCTCTTTCAAAGTCTCATCCACAACTCCCAATTGAACAAAACGAGAATGACGAATCCACTCCTTATCATGCTCAACCAAAACAATGGACTTCTGCTTCGCTTGGAGTTCACTTACGACAGCACTCAATACTTGCTTCATATTCACATCGAGAAACTGCGAAGGCTCATCGAGTAAATAGCATTGAGACATTTGTGCCAGCGCCAAAGAGATTTTTAGCGCCTGACCTTCTCCTCCAGAGAGCGAAGAATGCAAGCGAGTCTCTTTTTGTTCGAGGCCAAAACGCTTCCAGAGTGAAGCGAAAAACTCTTTATCAATTTTATCGGCCCGAGATTTTAATAAAACATCTTTAATTTTTCTAAGCGGACGATCGTAAAAAAGATCCAACGGTTTTTGTTCAACGTAGGTCATGTCATGGGCATAAGTTTGCCACAGGCGATTCATGAGGGTGGATTTACCAAGCCCGTTCTCCCCCACTAAAGTCACTACTTCCCCAGGAGAAACCGTTAGCTCGACATCACAAGCACAATGAGGCAAAAAATGAGGATCAGTGATTTTGAATTTATACATAATTCTTGGAAGATTCTATCCTCTTACATAAAATGTGTTAATCGCTTTTAGAGGGGTATATATGACAAATAAGCTAATCATGGGACTTTCCCTGATGATTCTTTTGGTTTCTTGCGCCAAGACATCAGATCGCTACCGCGAAGGAAATAACGAGGGCCAACAAGTGGCCTTAACTGTTGATGAAGAAAAGAAGTTAACCAAGGAGGCCCTGCCGGAAATGATGAAAGAATATCCAGCGGCCGAAAATAAAGAGATCCAGGCCTACATCAATCGCTTGGGTCAGAAGCTCGTTAATGCTAATCGCTTAAATAACAACCCATACACTTACACTTTCACAGTGGTTGATGTGCAAGCGGTGAACGCGTTTGCAATGCCGGCAGGAAGTGTCTTTATCACTGCACCTATTATTGCGATGGCCGATTCTGAAGCGGAAATCGCAGGCGTATTAGGACATGAGATTGGCCACGTGACTGCTCGCCATACAGCTGAGCGCATGTATATAGCAAAGAAGGAACAAACGAAAACTTGGGTGTTCGGTGGAGTTGGTGCTGCTCTTGGTGGAGCTGCCGGCTATATGCTTAGTAAAAAACTTTGCGCTCCAAAAGACACTGCCTGTTTGGCGAAGTACACCGCCTATGGTGCAGGTGGTGGTGCAGTTGGTGGATTAATGGTTCAGAAGTTTGTCTTCATGAAAAACTCTCAGGAAGATGAATTAGAATCAGATCGCGTGGGCTTCAGATACGCAACTGTGGCCGGTTACGATAAAACGAAGATTGGCGACTTCTACTCAAAACTTGCTTCAATGGAAAAAGAAGCGAAGAAAGGTCAGAACGCTGCGATGGTTTGGTTATCAGATGCCATGGCCTCACACCCGAATTCAAATGAGCGCGTGAAGCAGGCAAAAGAAATGGAAATGAAAATGACTACGTCTGGAGGAATCGGTTCAACTGAAGAATTTCAACGTATGAAAAAGATCGCTCAGGATATGGTTGCTGCAAATAAAGCAAAAACTAAAAAATAGATTCTGCCCAATAAAGAAAAGCTTCAAGCTGAGTTACACCTGGAACCAAAGAACCAGGATAAATAAAGGTCATCCTCTGGGATGACCTTTTTATTTCTCGCTTATTATCACGACCCGGATCTTTCACTCCCACATGCATCGTATTTACCGGCATCTCACTCATGAGCTTCGATGACCAGTTTACGTAAGCAAGATCCGTGGGATAAGTTTTGATTTTCTTCAAATCCTTAAGCCACTTTACGACACCGTCATTGACCATCACAAATTCTGGTGCGCGACCACTGTGAAACTCTCCCAAATAAAAAACGACATTGAGATCATTCGGAATTTTCTTAAGTAGCTTTTCTTCCAAGGTTTTGATCTTAGAATTCAAAGTCGTGATCTTATCTTCACAATTCTGAACATAAGGAGTAATCGCCTTAATTGTTCCATCCATTGATTCTTTAGGAGTGAGACCTCGAGTATGAATTTCAGTGGCGATGATGGTTTTACGAGAACCTAAAACTTTTTTCAGATCACGACTCTCATCATAAAACACCACACTTCCTTCTAATTCAGAAAGTGCACTATGAGATAAAAAGATTCCGCCCGGATAGACCTTGCCGGAAAATTCTTTATCACTGATAGGATTGAAAACAGAAATACCGTGAAGTTTTGAGAGAAGTCCCAACTCTTTAAATACAACGGTTGAAGTTCCAGAAAGCGAAATGACTTTCTTGGCCGCTGCTTTAAATTCGCAAGCGGCCTCGAGATGAAATGATAGAAAGAGAAGACTAAGAAAGATTCGCATCCATCGCCTCATTGGCCTTCTTATCACAGTATTCGTTTTGCGGATGTCCGCCATGACCTTTTACCCAGGCCCATTCTACTTGCAGGAATGAATCTTTCACTCGATCAAGCTCCTGCCAAAGCTCAAGATTCTCTGGCGCTTTACCATCGGCCTTTTTCCAACCACGAGACTTCCAGCCTGCGACCCAACTCTTCATTCCGTCCACAACATATTTTGAATCAGTGATGACCTTGATTTTTGTAAGACGTGATTCAGGAAGAATATCCTTTAACTCTGAAAGACCACGAATCGGGCCCGAGAGCTCCATCTTATTATTTGTGGTGTGAGCTTCAAACTCCACACCTTCTGCAAGAACTTCACCTTGGTGATTTTGTACGACGTATGCAAATGCACCCGGACCCGGATTTCCACGACATCCGCCATCTGAATAGAGAGCAATCGTTTGAGGCTCACTTGCAATTTCGGCCGGGACCGGTAATCCCGCAGGAATTTCATCAATTTCCTCGGGTAGACTTTCCAGAGCACCACGGATGGTTTTGAAGGCCTCTTTTAGTATTTCCTGACTCGGAACTTCTTTTAAAAGCCACTTCTCGAGGGAATTCAGGGCGCGGAGCTGTTTTTTCTTCATTTTTGCCTTTAACAAAACGCAGCAAAGGCAGTATTCCCTTTGCCAACTTTTTAACGCGGTAGTATCTTCTGTGAGATTACCTCAACAGGAAAGGACCTCTTTGAGTCTTCCATTTTCGATTAAAGTTTATAAGCAATACTTTAATTTTGCATCTTCGCACTTCATGATTTTTGAGAACGGGACCCGTGAGCCTCTTCATGGTCACAATTACCGTGTTCAAGTTCGTGGCGAAGCTCCTTCTCTTGAAGGTGACATGGTTTTCGATTTCCTGGACATTAAACCGATCGTTCGTGAAGTTTGTGATTCCCTTGATCACAAGCTTTTGATTCCAAAAGATAACAAGCATCTGAAAATTTATACGGACAGAAAGAATTACGTCATTGAAACACCTGACGAAAGCCACTTCTCTATTCCACAATCAGATGTGCTTTTACTGCCGATTTTAAATACATCTGCAGAAAGAATCGCGGTCTATATCTGTGATGAAATTCGTAAAAAAGTGACGCAAAAATTTGGTTTTGCCTTTAATAGTTTTGAAGTGGAGGTTGAAGAGACACCGGGTCAGTCCGCTGTGTATCTTCATAGAGAGTAAATATGATTTTTTCTGAACTTGATAGTGGCGAATCAGTAGAAGGCCATCCGATTCCTGTTTTTAAAACGGACATCAAAGCTTCAAAGTATCTCTATCTTATTGGTGGAGTGCACGGTGATGAAGTGGAAGGTGTATACGTTCTGAAAGAACTTTTTCAGTGGTTAAAACTTGAACACTCACTGAAAGATCTTCCGATGATCGTAATTCCTATCCTGAACGTTGATGGTTATAAAAATCAAACTCGTGTAAATGCACACTCAGTTGATCTTAACCGCAATCTTCCAACAAAAGATTGGTCAGGTGTATTCAAAGAAGCTCGCTACAATCCAGGAGCTAAAGCGCTTTCTGAACCGGAAAACCAATTTCTGGTTAAGCTCATGGATAAGTACAAGCCAGGATTTATTCTTTCATTCCATACATGGAAACCGATCCTGAACTATAACGGTGACTGTAAGGACGTTGCTGAATATTTGCATGGCTTTAATAAATACGAAATGGCCTCTGATATTGGATATCCAACTCCAGGTTCATTAGGAACGTTCGCGGTTGAGAAGTATCAATCTCCAGTTTTAACATTTGAATGTCCTGAATTGAAAAAACACAGAGATAGCTTGAAAGAGATCTGGAAAGAAAATGAAGAAGGCCTAAAAGGCTTTTTCCAGACTGATCTAATCAAGCAAAAATTGTCCTAGTATTCGACCGGAGCGCTCCGGCTCCTTAAAGTCCCCTCTAAATTAACCGATACCGAAGGAATATGAAGACCATATTCCTTCTAGGTATTTTCATTGCTTCGAACTCCATCGCTTCAACAGGTTGTTACCTTTATGAGGTGAAGGGCGTGGCACGTATCAAAGGTTCAGACCTGGAATTGGTCGTGAACGAAAAGAGCATGTCCGAGATGAGATTCGGAATGAAAATTGCCGACACCGCGAAGTTTGGTTCGTATCTCGATACGACAACGAAAGGTGAATACGTCTTCAAAGGCAAACCCGTTTCAAAGTCTGTCATCCTGGAGATCAAAAACCTGGAACGCAGTACTCCTGATCCACTTAATCATCAAAATCATAGCTATATAAAAGAACTGAAGGCGGTTGAATGTCCAAAGTAAAAACCACCCTCCTCCTCTCCCTCATGACCTGTGCTCCTCTACACGCCAAAAACTACATGACGTTTATGGGTGGTGGTGGTGAGCCTGCAGGTCCTGAAACGATCTTCGATTATCAGGTTAAATCTATTGGAGATTTCAACTCGAACTCGACCTGGGAAACACAGGTCTCCTTCAATGGTGGTCACTCTAAAACTGAAGGATACATTGCGGACAGTTTTAAAAGAAAAGCGACCAACTCTCGGTTCACTGAATCCGAGTATGAAAGAATCATCAAAGACTACGAAACAAAGTTAAATAACGGCCAGATCACCAGTGGTGATCAACTCATGCTGGTCGTGACCACTCACGGTTCAATGAAAAAGCGTGATGATGAGAAGACCCATGACGTTTCTGTTACCGGTGGTGCCGTTCAAAACTTTGATACGGCCGAAGGTAGTCGCATGGTCTCAATGGACAAGCTAGAGAATCTTGTGAAGCTTGCAGAGAAAAGAGGCGTGAAACTCGCCATCATCGATCTGTCTTGTCACTCGGGAAATACCCTTGCTCTGAATAGACCCAATACCTGTATCATTTCTGCGACTGGCCCTAATCACTACGGCTATGCTGGTGGAGGTTCTGGTCCATTCACCAACTCATTTATCGATAGCATGAAGAAAGGAAAATCACTTGAAGAGGTTTTTTTAAATGCTCGAAATACATTCAGTGACCTCTCTTTTCCCATGATTTCATCCCCTGTGGGCATGGATCTTAATGAAGAGATGTATGACAACATCACTCCTTATCTCTACCGCTACGATTCCAATCACGATAAGTTTTCTCCTTACGTGACAAATGAAGCGTCTAAAGGTGAGGCCTGCGAGGAACCGAAGAATTACCAGGAACTCACAAATCTTATCACGCAATTCGAGGACATTAAGAAGGCCCGTGGAGTTGATTACAGCTCAAGAGATGGTAAAAAATTTCGTGAATCTGTGGACCGCTACTATACCCTTCTTACAAAAATGAGAACGGACTTAAGTAAGCTTGCCACTCCGAAAACTTCGCCGAAAGAAGAGTTTTGCACCGAAAAAGATGACGGAGTCATTAAACTTCGTAGTTGCATGACTTTGAATCAGAATGAAATCCTGAGCTACAATGCTGAACCACTTAAGAAACTTTATGCAAAAAGGATTCAATCCACTTCTGGCAAAGATAAAGAAGATGCAGAGATGACCTTGGAGAGAATCACCAAAGTTGAAAGAAGACAGCAGCAACTTATCCGAGAGAATCCTGACTATGCTAAACGAGCAAACTTTTTCAAAGATTGGCCCAAGTTAGAAGAAGAAACAACCAGACTCTCTTATGAAGTCGCAGGTCACGCTAAAGCGTTTTATCAGGAACGCTACAAGCAGAAGGCCTCTTCCGATACCCGACCTAACCCTTGCAAAGATTTTATCCTCTAGAAAAAAAAAGGCCCTCTTGCGAGGGCCTTTTCTTTATGATGCTTTTGTAAATTTGATGACTTCAACCGGACAAGCTTCAGCAGCTTCCTGGATCCTTAGACCGTCATCAAGAGGAGCTCCTGGACGGATGATACATGTATCAGCAAGAACCTCGAACACTTCCTTATAGATGTCTTCGCAAGCGTTACAAACGATACAACCTGGCTCAATCCAAACCTTGGCGATTTTGAAGTTCTCAGCAGCAGGAGCAGCAGCTCCGCCAGCAGCGGCCGCGCCACCTGCAGCAGCACCACCGAACTGAGCAGCAAAAGCTGGGTTCGTAGCGATTGCAAGTTGTGAACCTTTTCCTGGAACTGTATCAGCAATGAATGAACGGATAGGTACATCGATTGGTGGTTGAGATTTTTTCACAACATCTAGTTTGTGATCAGCAACAAACTGATCAACAGTTAGATGAGCTTCAGTCACAAGCTTCTTGAACTTAGGGCCTTTCATATCGAACTGGAAAACCACGCCGTCAGTTGAAGAAACAACTTCAATCTGAACCATAGCTAGGTCAAAGTTCTTAGCGCCTAGTAGATCGATGAAACCAGGTCCCATATCTACTTCAGTAGCGAAAGAAGTTTTCTTAGCATCGAATGGCTTTGATACTTCAACCTGAGTCGGGCTACCGAACGGGTTGAACAAGCGAATGCGAATAGTGTCTAGTGCAGCTGGCTCTTTCGCTGAATTCCACTTGAATCCGAAAGCGAAGAAGTTACCGCTCTTTGTAGATCTTAAAAGTGTTAGCTTAGGCTTTCCGAACAAAGTCTCGAAAGTCCCGAACAATAAACTTAAACCGGCCAAACCAACAACAAGGTTGATTACCAGAAAAATAGCAACGCCCATGGCGATTAAGCTAGATGACACAAGTAACTCCTAAAAAATGATCCTATTAATCTTCAAAATTATAGCCTAAACAGCTGGAAATTAGAACAAAAAGATCAGGACTCTTTATTGATATAGTCATCTATTTTTCTGTACAATGCCACCCTATGCGTATTCTTATTCAAATAAAAGCTGTTGTAGTAGGCACAGTCCTACTTTTTACTACTCTTGTGCCTGCTTGTTTAGTGGCCCTGCCTTTTGGTCTGGAAAGAAGACTGAAAATCATGAGCCCGATGTGGGAACGTTTCGGCAAACTCCTTTTGCGCTATGCGTGTCACGCAAAAGTTCGCTATTCCGAAGACCATCGCTCTCCGGAATTCGCCGGAGTTCCAGCGCAAGGTCTTTATATTGCGAATCACCAGAGTTACATGGACATCCCGCTGGTCATGACGAAGTACCAGGTACCACCAATCATGAAGAAAGAGGTTCTCTACATCCCTATCTTTGGTTGGATCGCTTACGCTTCCGGCTCTATGCCGGTTGCCCGTGGAAAAATGTCTTCACGTAAAAAAGTTTTTGATCAGGCGAAGAAGAGAATCCTGGTTGAGAAAATCGGTCTTCAGGTTTATCCGGAAGGCACTCGTTCAAAAAATGCGGTTCCAAAAACGATGGAAGAAGTAAAACGCACGCTCATGATTTTCGCTTTCAATGAAAAAATTCCTGTCATTCCAACAAGTATCTATGGAACACGTGGCATCCTGAACCGTTGGGGAATGATTCGTCCGAACCGTAATATCGGAATTATTGTTCACAAAGAAATTGATCCAAAGAACTTCTCAAACGTAGATGACTTTTGTGTTGCGTGTTGGGGCAAAGTTATTGAGGGTCATGATCAGATGAAGAAGGAACTTCAACCTCTGAATGAAAATTTATCTTAGGTTTTAATTCGGTAGGAAAAGTTTTTTCCCCCAGACCAAGAAGTTTTTCGCTCTCATCCAGCATCCAGAAATAATTCTGAGAAAGAGATGAATCCTGCAGAACATTCAAATCTGCCGGTCTTAGAAATCCACCATTTTTAAAAATCAGTGTCTGCTTTTCATCAAGCTTCAGCTTGGTGAAAGGCAGCACATCTTCAATTTTCATTCCGCGAGAAATGATGGGAAGAGTTTTATCCTGAGGCCAGTCTTTCATTTTAAGTGCGGTCTTGTAAGTAACAGGTCCTACACTTTCACGCACCAGTGAAATGAGAGAACCAAGAGTTCCTAAGTAATTGCACATGTCTGTGAAAAGCGTTCGAACATATGTACCTGAGCTCACTTCCACTCTGATTGAGAGATAAGGGAAAGCGTATTTTACGACTTCGATTTTATAGACCTTACGTAAAACTGGCTCTTTCTTGACTTCAATTCCTTCTCTCGCCCACTCGTGCATATTGCGGCCCATGAACTTTGAGGCCGAATATTTATGAGGAGCTTGCCAGTAATCACCGATAAACTTCTCACGAAGTTTTTCTTCGATGAACTCACGACTGAAACTCGCGATCTCACGAGTTAAATAAAGAGATTCATCACGCTGGACGATTTCGGAAGTGTAATCACCGGTCGGTGTTTCAATCCCAAGTTTTCCAACGGCAAGATAAGTTTTTGGAAGGAAATCGTGAATGAAATCATTCAAACGAGCAGCGCCACAGATACCAATCATGAGAACACCGGAAGCAAATGGATCTAGAGTTCCAAAATGCCCGATCTTCCCAAAGCCCTGGGGAAGATGACGTTTAAAGTGCCTGACCACATCGTAAGACGTGATCCGGGCAGGTTTAAACACATTAAATACTAAAGGGGGAAACAGCGCCTGTTTCTTATTCAGCTTCATCCGCTGAATCTTTCAGGAGCTTGTCGATCTTGTTCGAATCTTCGAACTGAGAATTGTACACGTAGTGAATTTCAGGAGTGTGACGAACTTCCATCTTGGTAGAGAGAAGCTTACGCATACGACCTGCTGTACTTTCAATCGCCTCTTTCGCGTCTCCACGAGTTTGAGCATTGAAAGTGTCCCAATAAACTTTCGCGTGAGAATAGTCTTGAGTCAGTTCTACGTGAGTGATTGAAACATTAATGAGTCGAGGATCCGCGAACTCTCTTCTGAGAGCGAGATTAATCTCATCGCGGATCCTTTCCTCGTATTTTAGTTTTGAAAATTTATTACCACGTCCGGTACTGGCCTTGGCCATTTGTCATCCTTAGAGAGTTAGATCGCTTGTAAGAGTTCTCTTTTTCTCTTCCATAACATAGGCCTCGATAAGATCTTCCACTTTAATATCGTTGAAGTTCTCAAGAGACATACCACACTCGTAACCGTTCTTAACTTCTTTAACTTCATCTTTGAAGCGTTTAAGAGTTGTAAGCTTACCATCGTAAATGATCTTACCATCACGAAGAAGACGGATGTTACAACCACGCTCGATCTTACCGTCAACAACCGCTGTACCAGCAATTGTACCAACTTTAGGAATCGAGAACGTTTCTTTAACTTGAGCACGGCCAATGTACTTCTCAACTCTTTCAGGAGTTAACATACCTTCAAGGGCAAGTGTCACGTCATTGATAAGTTCGTAAATGATTGAGTAAGTCTTAATATCAACGCCCTTCTCTTCAGCAATACGACGTGCAGTTGTTACTGGACGCATGTTGAATCCAAGGATGAAACCTTGAGAGTTAGCAGCAAGGTTTACGTCATTATCTGTGATGGCACCTACGCCACCGCTGATAACTTCAACTGATACTTCACTATTTCCAAGTCTCTCAACCGAAGTTTTGATCGCTTCGTAAGAACCTTGAACATCTGAACGGATGATAAGTTTAAGAACTTTCTTCTCGGCCTCAGAGTTGTTCTGAGCAGTAGCGAAGAAGTCTTCAAGAGAAACTTTCTTGGCCTCAACTGAAGTATTAGCAAGTGCTTTTCTTTCTGCAATACGGTTATCAACGATCTTTTGGGCTTCACGTTCATTTTTCACAACGTTCAGGATGTCTCCTGGAGTTGGAACGTTCTCAAGACCAAGAACCTGAACCGGAGTCGAAGGACCCGCAGAATTTAGCATTTTACCTGTGTAATCCATTAGTGAACGAGCGCGACCAGAAGTCTCACCAACCACAATTGAATCACCTTTATTCAATGTACCTTTCTGAACCAGGATTGTTGTTACTGGACCACGGCCCACTTCAATCTTAGATTCGATCACGATACCTTCAGCAGCACCTTTAGGGTTCTCACGAAGTTCCATGATTTCTGCCTGAAGCTGGATCGCCTCAAGTAGATCATCGATACCTTGACCTGTAAGAGCAGATACGTTCACGTATTGAGTCTCACCACCCCATTCTTCAGGAAGGAGACCGTGCTCTGTTAGACCTTGTTTTACCTTATCTGGGTTAGCAGCAGGTTTATCAATTTTGTTAACTGCTACGATAACTGGAACTTCCGCGTTCTTAATGAAACGGATTGATTCAACAGTCTGAGGCATTACACCGTCGTCTGCAGCAACTACTAGAACTACGATATCTGTTACGTTAGCACCACGCTGTCTCATCGCTGCGAAAGCGGCGTGACCAGGAGTATCCAGGAACGTAAGCATTGCATCTTTTACTTTTACTGAGTAAGCACCAATGTGCTGAGTAATACCGCCGGCCTCACCTGCAGCAACTTTCTCCTTACGGATATAGTCTAGAAGTGAAGTTTTACCGTGGTCTACGTGACCCATGATCGTGATGATCGGGTTACGAACCGGGTATGCAGATTTATCTTCGCCAGCCTTCTTATTAAGAACAGCTTCTTCATTGAATGCAACGTCTTCAACACGGTAGTTGTAAAGAGCGGCGATTTCACCAGCTAGTTTCACACCAATGTAATCATCAGGTCTAACAAGTAGGTTCATCTCAAGAACGCGGTTAGCGAATGATTCAAAACGTACACTTAGTTTCTCTGCAAGATTTTCTGCAGTTACAACACCGTGGACTTGAATTACACGCTTCGATTCTTTTACTTCAGTGATAAGTGTCTTCTGAGTTGGACCAGAGTAGATTTTTTTCTTCTTTGGTGGAGTATAGATCGCTTTACCAACAAGGGCAGAAGCGTACTTTAATTCTTCATCAGCACGGATAACTGTAAGGTCTTTCTTACCAGCTCCTACGCCTTTCTTACCGATAGCAGCGGCAAGGTCACCCATGCGCTTCTTATCTTTTTCCTCTTCAGTCTCCACAGGAGCAGATTCGTCCATTGGACGACGAGGAGGAAGACGGTTTTCTGTAGGTTTTTTCTCCTGAGAAGGCTCGTCTTTCTTCTTCTCTTCAGGAACGAAGATCGGAGTGAAAGTATGTCTTTTCTCTTCGTAGTAATCTTTTTTCGGATCACGTACTTTAGCAGAAGTGTTGTAGCTTGCAGCAGTTGGCTCAACTGGATTTTCGCGAGCAGCTTGCTGAGCGGCCTTTTCGGCAGCGGCCTCTTCTTTCGCTTCAACCGCACGTTGAATTTCATCTTCTTTTTGAGCTTTCGTCTTACGTTTTACCGTAACAACCTTGGGCTTCGAAGCGTCTTCAACTTCAGCAGAAGCTGCAGGAGTAGTCGGAGCGGCAGCAACTTCAGGAGCAGCAACTTTGGCCGTCACTGGAGTTTCAGTCACTTCTTCTTTTGCAACCGGAGCGGCAGGGGCCTCTTCAACAGGAGGAGCTTCTTTCTTAATCACTTTTCTCACGACAGCTTTCTTCACAGGAGAAGCTTTCTTCTCAGGAGTCGCGTACGCGGCCAATGCCTTCGCAGCTTCTTCGTCTGTCAGACTTGCCATGTGGTTTCTCACATTAAAGCCCATTGATTTGAGCTTCTCAACGAGATCAAGTGCACCCACTCCAATTTCATTGGCAAGTTCGTAAACTTTTTTTGCCATTCTTTTCTCCGATTATAACTTCAAAAAATTACTTCAATTTAAAAGCAGCAAGTTCTTCACGAAGTCTTCTTTCAGCTTCTGAGAACTTAGTAACGTCGTCGCCTTTCTTAACTTCTGTCTTAGCTCCACCTTCAGACTTCTTGAAACCGCTCTGATTAGGAACAGCAGAAGCTGAGATGATTTCAGCGTTTTCATCAAGATCTGTCTTGATGCTTTCGTCTTCAAGAGCTTCAGAAGCAATTTCAATCATCGCTTTAGCGTCAGCAACAGACTTGCCTAGGAAACGAGCAACGTCTTCCGGAGCCGCAGCAGATAGATCAACGATCGACATGATACCTTTCTGAACAAGCACCTGAGCCGTGGCCTCAGAGATGTTAGAAAGTTGGATAAGGTTTTCAACTGCAAGTTTAACTCTCTCTTGAAGCTTGGCTTTAGAGATGATGTTAATTTTCCAACCAGTGAGCATTGCTGCCAGACGAACGTTTTGACCGCGCTTACCGATGGCAAGAGACAGTTGATCGTCTTCAACGATCACATCAAGAGTGTGCTCGTCGTGGTTAAGAGTGATTGATTGAATTTCCGCTGGAGCAAGAGCTGCGCGAGCGAAAGTTTCAGTGTCTTCGTTCCAACGAACGATATCGATTTTCTCACCTTGTAGTTCATTTACGATGTTCTGAACGCGAGAACCTTTCATACCTACGCAAGCACCAACTGGATCGATATCACGATCTTTAGTTGTTACAGCGATCTTAGCACGGTGGCCCGGCTCACGAGCAGCAGCTTTAACTTCGATTGTACCATCAGCAATTTCCGGAACTTCAACTTCGAAAAGTTTAACCAGGAACATTGGAGATGTTCTTGTAAGACGGATTTCAGGACCACGGTTAGTCATTACTACGTCTGAAAGGTAAGCTTGGATTCTGTCACCCGGCTTGAATGATTCGCCGAAGATGATTTCTTTTTTAGGAAGAACTGCATCTGACTTACCAAGATCTAGAACCACGTTGCCTTTTTCAAAGCGACGAGCAATACCTGTTACCAGGTCACCTTCACGGTGCTTGAATTCAGAGAATAGAATGTCTCTTTCAGCATCGCGAACTTTTTGGAAAATGATTTGTTTAGCTGTTTGAATATCAACACGTGAGAAACCAGGGTTCTCGATCTTAAGACCAAGTTGGTCACCCACTTCACAATCTTCATCAAGCTTCTTAGCAGAGTCGTAATCGATTTCAACGATTGAATCGCGAACTTTCTCAACAACGTTCTTATATTGAAAGATTTCTACTTCGCCATCGTCTTCATTATAACGAGCTTCGTATTCGCCTTGAATTCCGAATTTTTTACGTGCAGTAACAAGGAAGGCCTGTTCAATAGCACTCACCACCACATCTTTCTTGATGCCACGGTCTTTTCCTAGTTGTTCGATAACTCGGCTCAATTCTGAAAAGTTCACTTGTAGTCTCCTTATTCACTAACCGATTTCAAATCGGGATCTAAATTTACTTTTTTCGTTTGCTTATATGTGAGTGTCAGAGGATAGCCTTTGACCTCAATCGTAAAACCTTCACCATCTGCGCTCAGAAGTTTCCCTCTGAATTTCTTCTCGCCCTTAATGCCTTTCGGAGCGTCTTTCGTTTGTTCTTCAGAAAGCTGACCCATGATCACAACAGCAATCACTTCACCGATGGTCATTTTAAAATGTTCCAGGGTTGAAAGATGACGGTAAACTCCAGGAGAAGAAACTTCGAGAACAACATCTTCTGGAATCCAGGTTTCAGTCTCAAATGGCTTATCAAGAGCATGATCTACTTTCACGCAATCTTCGATGAGCGCTGAACCTGTGCGAGGGTCCTGAATATAAAGACGAAGAAGTTTTTGAGTGCTGATGTATTCCATGTCGTAAAGTCTGTAACCAGCTTCTTGTACAACAGGCTCACACATCAAAAAAAATTTTTTCTCTAAACCAGATCTTTCGTTATTAATATCCATAAAAATAAAAAAGGATGGAATACTTCCACCCTTTCCCCTACCTACACAACTAAACGAGCAGGCCTTATAAGTAACAAAGTCCAATCAAAAGAGCAATTTAAACCATTCTGGCTCAGAGTGTTATCTGAAGCATCAATCCATCACTGCCATTAGAATAATATCCTTTTACTCGTCGAAGGCAAGAAAACCCGACTTTTTTGTAAAAGCCGATGGCCCTATCATTCGAGGATTCGACTTCAAGATAGATATTCTTAACGTTCTTCTGGCGAAGATTTTCCAGGATGGCCGACCAAAAAGGCAAGCTCACGCCCTTACCTTGCAACGCAGGATCAATTTGAATTTTATAAAGATGCGCCGTACCATCTCCGGGTACCAGACCAAAAAGGGCAAAGGCCTCAAGCTTTTCACCACTCCAGCTGTATAAGAGATGCTTGGAAAAATCCAACTCCTTCCAATCAAGAGGTTTCCACGGATGAGGAAAATGCTTTTCATCCATCTGGGCGACGTCATTTAAATTAGAGGCCGGACCTAGCTCGTGAAAATTACCAGTAGTATTCATGGCCGAATTGTTTATCCAAAGACTCTACGAAAAGCTCAATTGAGGGCCTGATCGATTCAAATTTATTGTTGTTCTTAAGCTGTCCACCGTAGCGAGCACGCAGATAGAGCTCAAGTTCAAAGAGGCCAATGAAGTTAGTTTTCAGAGTATCTTTATGTAAGACACCTGCTCCACACTTCTGCTCGAGTGTTCCTTCTCGAATGACCTGAGCGAGTTTCGGAGACATTTCATTTTTCTGATCTTCCGAATAGCGAAGCATTTTGAAGAAGTATCTGATCTTTTTAAGCTCATTTGCCCGCGAATGCATAAAGCGTCTCACTTCATCATCTCCCTGCGGGAAATCCTTCACAAAACCATCCAGATCTTTGATGAAGCTCTTTTCAAAAAATTGCACCACCATAGAATCGTCATAGAGACAATTCAGTGCTTTTAAATTTCTAAGCTGGAAATTGATGTCTTGAAAGGAAACGGTACGATCGAGGACTTTTATCAGGAAACGATCGGAGGAGACCACGCGCGCGTAGGCTCCTCCAACGATTAGGCTATACAGGAGAAGAAATTTCGATATTTGCGATGTTCTTTTGCTTAACAACTTCATTCTCTTTATGGAAGCGGGCATTCACACGTGGGTTGAATGTGTAACCATCTTTACCACGAAGGATATACTGACGCTTAATGCCTTTCGGCTCAATTAACTTACGAAGACGGCTGATACTTGTGTAAATCAGCTTATCGTGGATAAGAGGATTGTACTCGTCTTTCCAGATCATTTTCGCGAGATCTTCTTTATTATAGTAAGTTCCCGGAGTTTGCGCCAATAGGAAAAGGATCTCAAGAAGAACGAAACGGTGTTTGAAATCAATAACACCAAGAGCTTTCTCGTGGATCACACGGTTGTGACGATCAAGATATAGGTCTACTGAAGAGTCATTAACATCTTCAACTTCCATCATAATCAACTGCTCAAGGCGCTTGAAGTACTCATCATCAAGTGAGTTCTGAGCAAGACCGAAAAGCATAAGAGCTTTAGAGAACTCACCCATTTTCTTGAGTGAAATACCCTTGTTCAGAAGAACATAGTTATGCATGTTCCAACAACGCTTAGAATGAAGAAGCTTCATTGCCAGGTCGTATTGTGGAAGAGAGCTTGAATAGTCCCCTAGCTCGCGAAGAGCGTTACCCCAAAGAAGGTGCATTGACCCTTTCAAGTAACCTTTCTTAAGAATATTCAGAAGTTCATTCAATTGATTTAAGTGATTGATGGTGTCTTGGAAATTCTTCATCTGATAAGCGTTAGTCGCCATCGCATAAAGAGATTTTGCCATCAGCTCAGGCTCATTTTCAGTCTGGGCCTTACGGTAAGCTTGATTGAAGTTCTTATGAGCTTCCGAGAATTCACCTTTATAAGTGTTTACCACGGCAGCGTTATAGAAATACTCAGCATTCAGAGAAGGAAGAGCAGCTACAGTTTGATCCAGAAGTTCACTTGAAAGCTGGATGTATTTCATCGCCTCTTTTTCGTTCAGGCTCTCAGAGTAGATACGAATAAGGAAACCGTAGATTTTAAAGATTGCGAAAGCATCCTGAGGAAGTTCTGTTCTGGCGAGTGCCATTAAGAAATGCTCTTCAGCTTTTTCGAAATCTGCTTTGTCGTAGAAGATTTTAGCTAGACGGTAATGACCTTGCCCTTCAATACGGCTTGATTCAGTTGGAAGGTGAGCTAAAAAACGATCGTCTTTAGCGAGATCCACCACGGCCTTAGTCATCAATGTTTCAACTGATGGCGTTTGAATGGTGTCCATATAAGTTCCTCCTAAAATGACGTAAGAACGCTTGATCTTACAATTCAAGTGATGGGAGGTTAAACCTCAAGCCTGACAAAAAAGCAAGAAACTAGTTAGTTTAGGGCCATAAAAGGACTAAATGTTAAGAATTTCATGACCTTAATCAGTGTAAGACTTTTTACCCGGAAGCCTTTTGACCCTACGATTTTTTAATGAAAGTAAGAAACTCTCGAAGGACTTTCTTACTTCTAACATTTCCCAACCTCGAAAGCTCTCTAAGTCATTGATTGAACGGGGTTTGATTGGTAAAGTTGAAATCGAAAAATCCCATCCGAAAAATCTAGTCTTCTGTGAGGAGATCCATGGCGAAGTATGATTTAGACACTTTAAGGCACTCAACTGCCCACCTAATGGCCCAGGCTATTATGGAACTTTATCCAAACGACAAAGTTCAACTTGGTATCGGTCCAACCATTGAAAATGGTTTTTATTACGACATCGATATGGCCAAGAAACTCGCTGATGAGGATTTGAAAACCATCGAAGAAAAAATGAAAGAGATTATTAAGCGTAATCTCCCAGTTGTTCGTCATGAAGTTTCTCGTGATGAGGCGATGAAGCTTTTCGCTGACAGAGGCCAGACTCTTAAAACAGAACTTATTCGCGATATTCCTGAAGGCGAAGTTATTTCGTATTACACTCAAGGTGATACGTTCTTCGATCTATGTACAGGTCCACACGTTGAGAAAACTTCTGATCTGACTTTCTACTTTAAGCTCCTTCATACAGCTGGTGCTTACTGGAGAGGTGATCAGACTCGTCCGATGCTTCAGCGTATTTATGCTGCTTGTTTCTCTTCAAAAGAAGAGCTTCGTGATTACTTAACTCAACTTGAAGAAGCAAAGAAACGCGATCACCGTAAACTCGGGAAAGAGCTAGAGCTTTTCATCTTCGATCCGGTTGCTCCAGCTTCTCCGTTCTTCATGCCAAAAGGTGCGCTCGTTTATAACGGCCTTGTGGAATTCATGAGACGCATTTATAACAAATTCGATTACCAGGAAGTAATTACTCCACAAGTTCTCGATGTAGATCTTTGGCACACTTCTGGTCACTACGAAAAATATCACGAGAACATGTACTTCACGCAAATTGATGAAAGAGAGTTCGCGCTAAAGCCGATGAACTGTCCTTGTCACATGCTTATGTTCTCTCACCACCGTTACTCTTACCGTGATCTTCCACTTCGCTTTGCGGACTTTGGTCGTCTTCACCGTTATGAGAAGTCTGGTGTGGTAGCAGGTCTGACTCGTGTTCGTACATTCTGTCAGGACGATGCTCACATCTTTATTCAATTCGATGGCATTCAAGAAGAAATCAAAACTCTGATGAAAATGTTCTTCATCGGTTATGAGCACTTCGGATTTAAGAAAATCAAAATTGGTCTTTCGACTCGTCCGGAAATGCGCGTGGGATCTGACGAAACTTGGGACAAAGCTGAAGCGGCCCTTAAAGCGGCGCTTGATGCTTCTGGAAAAGAGTACTTCGTTAACGAAGGTGATGGTGCTTTCTACGGTCCAAAAATTGATATTCAAGTGGCAGACGCTCTTGGACGTTACTTCCAGCTTGGTACGATCCAGCTAGACTTCCAACTTCCAGATCGCTTCGACCTTAAATTCCAAAACGCCTCTGGTGAGATGGAGCGTCCGGTAGTTATTCACCGTGCTCTTCTTGGATCTCTAGAGCGCTTCATTGGTGTTTACCTTGAGCACGTGGGCGGTGCTTTCCCGTTCTGGTTATCTCCAGAGCAGGCAGTAATCGTGCCGGTGAAAAACGAGCTTCACCTTGAGGCCGCAAACGCATTAGCAAAACAACTTAAGCAGAAAGGTTTCCGCGTTCGCGTGGATGACCGTAACGAATCAATGGGTCTTAAAACTCGTCAGGCGCAAACTGGAAAAATTCCGTTCATGCTTGTTATGGGTGATAAGGAGATTGAAGACAAAGCAGTTGCTGTACGTAAGTACGGTGAGCAGAAGTCTGAAGTTATGGCCCAAACTGCATTAATGAACCTGTTTGAAACATTGGATCTGGAAAAAGTTCCGGCCGCACTTCGCGAGGTTTAATTTGAAAAAGAAAAACGTACTCCTCCTTTGTGGAGGAGGCAGCTCAGAACATGAAGTTTCCCTTCGTTCAGTGAAATACTACGAAGACTGTATGGCACAGATGCCAAACGTTAATACGATCAAAATTGAGATCGATAAACAAGGTCAGTGGGTAGATGCCAAAGGAAAGAGATATCTTCTGGATGGTAAACGCTACCTTCGTGCCTTCGAACAAGATGGTGCACCTGGAACGCTGATTGATGTGGCGATTCCTTGTATCCACGGTTCTCCCGGTGAAACAGGCGACCTTCAGTCATATTTTGAAATGATTGGTCTCGCCTACTTCGGTTGTAACTCTGAGACTTCGAAAATGTGCTTTAACAAAATCACAACCAAGATGTGGGCCACTGCGCTTGGTGTGGCGAATACGCCGTACATCTTTGTTTCTGAAAACAACGAAGAAAGTGCTAAGAAAGTTGAAGAGTTCCAAAAAACTCATGGCGATATCGTGATTAAAGCTTCTAACCAAGGTTCTTCGGTTGGATGTTATATGATCGAGGCCGGAAAAGACACTCGCAAAGCTCTTAATGATGCTTTTGCACTTTCACCATTCGTTCTGATTGAAAAGCGTATGCGTCCTCGTGAGCTCGAAGTTTCGGCCTATGAGTATGACGGAAAACTCCAGATTTCTTACCCAGGTGAAATCGTAACTCCTTCTTCGACTTTTTATACCTATGAAGAGAAGTATTCTTCGGCCAGTGAATCAAAGACTTTCATTCGTGCGGAAAACGTTACGCCTGAACAAGTGAAGACTATTACTGACTACGCTACTAAGCTTTATCATGGTCTAAAAATCAGACATCTTTCTCGCATCGATTTCTTCCTGGACGACGGAAAAATCTACCTGAACGAGATCAACACTTTCCCAGGTTCTACATCGATTTCGATGTTTCCTAAGATGTTAGAGGCAAATGGGCACTCTTTTGTGTCTTACCTCGAACAGCATATCGCTAGCTTATAGATTATTTCACTCCCTGTGCCAAAATTGGGTTAAAATACCAATGAGGTACAGGGATGCTTGCCACACAGGGTTTCCATTCATTTATTGAGCAACATAGGCTTTCGTTGAAGCTTAGGCCTATTCTTGTGGGTGAACTTTATCTCGCCCGTAAACTCGAGCACCCGGTTTATATCTTCAAAAATGGCTTTTTCTATCCTGTGATTAATGAGGGCTCAGTACCTTCTAAGGATCAGATTAATGCCTTGATCAAGAACTCCCATAAGGAAGTCTATGTCTACCCTTCTGACGTGGTAGAAATCAAAAAGAACCTTGAAACGGCACTGGTTAAAGTGACTCGCTCGTTGTCTGTTGGTGACCCATTGGAAAATGGAACAAAAGACATGAAACTTTTGTCGCTTAACCTGAGTGGTCTATACCAGAATCCCCACAGCGATGAAATGCTGATGCTTCAATTTCAAAGCACGCAGAACCTGAGTAAATTCTTATTGGAGAACAAGAAGTTTCAACCATACTTTTACCAAAATTTGATCCGTGAAAATTTCCACTTCACATTGTCGCAGCCAATGCTCTCTTCAGTGCTTCTTCTTTCGTTTCTGCAATCGATTCATTTGTTTCATGACAAAGAAGTGGAGAACCTGTTCCTTGCGAGCTATTTAAAGGACATTGGGATCTCGATGATCCCAGGTGACAAATATGATCTGAAAACTCTGACCACTCGAGATCAGGAGCTCTTCGCTAATCACGCTGACTTTTCTTTCGATCTCTTAGAGGGACGAGTACCTCTCTCGAAAAATTACCTGACTATTATCAAACACCATCACTTTCTGAATGATAAAATGAAGGACCTTCTTCAACGTGATAAGAAGAAGATGAAGGATCCTGAGATCATTTTTGGAATTGAAAGCACGTTAGTGTCTGTCTTCGACATCTTAGTCGCCATGACGAGTGAGCGCCCCTATCGTAAGAGCATGAGTCTCTATCAATCACTCGAACTCATTAAGAAGATGATGGCCGATGACTACCCTCAAGAATTTAGAGCACTCGTTGTTTTTTTAAAACAATTTTACAAAAACTAACTTTCCAAAGTCTCACAACATTTTGCAAAATCAGATTATAGATAAAGTTTCATGGTCGAAACTGAACCAGGCATTCTAAGGAGGGAATAATGGCGCAGGAACAGAGTCCGCTTACCGGTATCATTGAAGAAGATAAGGTCGTAATCGACTTCGGAGAATTCGAAGGTAAATCAGTTCTGGAAATTGCAGATACACGTCCAGAGTATTACCAATTCCTTCTTGAACAGAAAGACAGCGGAAACTTTTCCATTCGTAGAACAAAAGACAAAATCTTTCGCCTCTACATTCACCAGACATTCTTGAACTAGTAAAAAGGCCCGAAATCGGGCCTTTTTTTTAACTAATCATTTTATCTTGTTTGAGTTTGGTTAGATGCTTGTGGATATTTTCCAAAGCGTATGGCCAGAGATTCTTATTAACATCAGCGTAGATTTTCTCAAGCATCTGTTCAGGTGTGAGACCTTCCAGATGAAGATTTAAGATTTGTGATTCACGTTGTTTTCTATGAGCAAGGGTCTTTTCTAAGATCGCCGTTCCACCAAGACCAATTCCATGTGAAGGGAAAAGCACTTTCGGTGAAAGCTTGATGATGCGTTCAAGAGTCGAGAAGTATTTTCTCATATCGCCCTCTTCCCCACCGATCACCACTGTGCCAATACCCTGAAAGAGATCGCCCGCCAGGTACCAACTTAGGTCCTTTGAATACAGAGCAATTTGTCCTTCGTCATGACCTGGGATTTCCATCACCAGAACATCATTACCTAACCACGAAGTCACGACATCGCCTTCTTTCACGAATTCAACTTGAACGCCGTCAAAGAAAGCAGGTTTTAAGCGTGTGATTCTCATATGAGTATCACGGCTAATAAGCATAGGAAGGTTCATTTCACGAGCGTATAGATTTGCTCGTTCATAATGATCCGGATGATGGTGAGTAATGAGAATCTTATGAGCGCCCCAAAGTGCCACCGTGTTCTTAAACTTCTCGTACTCGTCATTATCTTGAGGAGACGGGTCTACGATGATTCTCACATCGTCGCCGATTAAGAAGGCGTTAGTGCGTGTCGCAGGCGGAAGTGTGTGTGACAAAGGCATAATCTGTCTCATGCCTTTTAAATTCTCAATATAGGGCACGTACTTCGTATTATCGTAGGTCGTGATTAAATTCTCGATGTGCTTAACGTCGGGTTGTCTACCTAGGGTTTCAATGACCTTAATCACCGGAGGAACCGCCAGCACCTTCCCTTCATTATACTTCTTCAGAAGTTGTTCGGCCGACATCCATTCAGCGAAGACGGCTTCATTTTGATCAACCACGAAGTCTAATTTCTGCTTTAAATCAATTTTGAAGAAGTATGTGGCAAAACGATAAGGGTTAAAGTCAGGTGTAACAGCGAGGCCCAGGTAATCCACTGAGCGCACATTACCTTTCTTAATCTCTTCATGAAGATCAATCCCGAATTCTTCTTTGCCTTCTCGAACAACGGCCCCAAAGAGTCTTAGATCAATGTGCTTACAGAGTTCTTGATCTGAACAAAAATCAGAGTCTTCTTTCTCGACTTTTCCACCAGGGAAGGCCCAGTAGCCAGGGAATGCCGCCAGATAGTTCTGCCTTTGAATGGCGAAGATCTCATCACCACAGGTCATCACGATCGAAACAGCATCAATTATTTTAGACATACTACTTTCCGAGGAATTTCTTTGCGAACTTGTATCTCACTTCACGGTAGCCTTTAATATTATCCAGCTCCATGAGACGCTTCTTAGAAAGTGTCGTAGAGAGAATTTCAGTTCTGGTTTTTTTAGAGATTTCTTTCTCAGTTGAGTGCCACTCAGGCATAAGCATGCGAAGAACACGCATATGTCTCATTAGTTTCAGCATCCAGCCCTTAGGGGAGAAATCAAATTCAATCTTCTTGCCGGCCACAAGGAAACTTGGACGGTTGATATGAACCACTTCAAAAGAAGTTCCAAGATTTTCATAACGTTCTTTATCGGCCGCGACTTTAACGGGAGAGATCATCAGGTGAGACACGAAAACCTCATCCTTAATCCAATAAGTTTTTGCCAGAATTCTAAGCGCAACAAGAAGCTCTGAACCCGAATAGAGCTTTTTAAGCTCAAGGGCGTTCTGATAGAACTCTCCGAGATTCTTACCTTGATCAAAAACGATTAGGTCATGAACGTACTGCTGAATATGGGTCACTGCTACTTCAGGAAGACGTTCAGAAAGCATCTTGGTGTATGAAGACCAAAGGTCAGCGTACTTTGTGCTCGATTGCCATGGATAAGCTGCCATACCAGCACTCTTTTTCCAAAGATCAGTGTTATCAGTTGTTGCTACCTTCTTCTGAACCTCGCCACGTTTATTAAACCAGTCACGTCCCATATTGAACGCTTCCCAGTTGGCAGCGAACTCTGCTTTAGGAACAGCTGAAGCGAAGGCCTTATTTAAATCATCAATTGTAAATGGCAGACGTCCTGATTGATAAGCAATCCCCAGAATCATGGCAGAAGCATAAACCGGACGCTGGAAGCGCTCGAAGCTCATTTGCTTAAGTGGCGCCATAATCACGCGATCACCAAGCTTTGTTTTTAGTTCTTCTTGAAGGGCCAAAGCCGTTGTCACATCAGTCTCGATTCCACGATCAAGAAGGATTGAAAGAGGAACTTGGAATTCATCATCCACGATGAGAAGTCCCTGAGGTCCAAGATAATCAAGGGCACGAGCACCTTCTAGTAGATCCGGAGAAACCACTAGATCTGCAGAAGCGACTGGCACTACTGGACCGTGAACTTTCTTAGCACTGTAGATGCTTAAGTGACTGATCACCGAACCGTTACGTTGAGCGAGACCTTTCTGATCCATAAACTTGAATTGAAGGTCGTCACGTCCACCCATGGTAGTTGCGGCCTCAGCGATGATACGAGAAATCGTCGTGACACCGGAACCACCTACACCAATCACGATCGTGCGGTAATCAGAGCCATTAGCGATATCATTTAAGTTCTTTTTAAGAGTTGGCTCAGCGAACTCTCCAAATGAAAGCTTCTCACTTGAGTGAGTTTTATATTTTGTCGGGTGATAATCACTTACCTTCACAAGTTCAAAACTTGGGCAGGCCTTGATTTTTGTACAGTATGAATCCGACACACAAATTTGTGGATCGATCATCACTTTGGTTCCGTAAGCATCATTGGTTTGAGAAAGACCAGGACATCCCGTCATCTCAACACATGCGCGACAGTCTTCACAAGCAAGAGTATTAATCTGATAGAACTCACGGACCTTTTCAGTCTCCCCTTTTGAGAAAACTTTGCGCTCTTCGCGCTTCTTACGTCCGTGGAAAGTCAGACCACACTCTTTACTTGAAACAATAACTTTTACACCCGGCTTCTGAACGAAATCTAGAAGAAGGTTTTTATAGAAGTAACGATCCGATGGGTTCACTTCCATTGCAACATCGACTTTTAGCGAACGAGCTACGTCTAAGATGTTCTGACGTGGACGAACATGTCCTTCCACCGAAACACCTGTACGCGGAGTCACCTGGTGACCGGTCATCGCTGTATTGTCGTTATCGAGAAGAATATAAGTAATGTTGTGACCCATCTGAACAGAGTTCGAGATTGATGTCATACCTGAATGGAAAAACGTTGAGTCTCCCATAAGAACCACTGATGGGTTGGTGGTGAAGAGATCCGCACCCGCACCAAGTGATCCACCCTGGCCCATGGCCGAAAGGTCATGCATTTCTTTAAATGGTTCAAGAAATGAAAGCGAGTAACATCCCACGTCTCCGTGAGAAATAAGATTAATGTTTTTATCCGCTAGGCTACCGCGAACATCCTTCATAATGCTCAGAGTTTCACGGTGAGGACAACCAGGGCAGAATGTCGGAAGACGCTTCGGCACCGGAATATTTAATTTCACCGGAAGAGCGCAATCCACATCGTTCTTGTTCCACTCAAGAATGTCCTGGAGATGATTTAGTTTTTGATAAAGGATCTCGTAAGAAAGTCCTCCGAAAGCGGGAAAGCCTTCTACGAAGCCATCTTTCGTTCTGAATTCCTTACCATGAACTTCCGCCTGAATCTGATGCTGACCAAGGAAAGCGCGAACTTCTCCTTCAAGAAAGCCACGTTTCTCTTCCACCACCACGATGGTTTTACGATTCTTCACGAATGGAAGAAGTTGTTTATCGTTAAATGGATATGAAGTGGCGGCCTTATAGAGAGCGAACTTTTCAATCAGACCTGATTCTTCCAAAACTTGTTTAAGTGTCTCGAAAACACCACCAGAAGAAATGATACCAATTTCAGAAGTTTCGTTGCCGCTGATTTCATCAAGGTTTAATTTCGCGAGGGCCTCTTTCACTTTCGGGAAACGATTAAGAATCATTTCCTTGTCTGCGATAAGTGAGTTTGGTGGCACCATCACGTTCGAAGATAAGTTGAACTTTGAAGGATCAAGAGTCACTAGATCTTTTGAAACTTCTTTCTCTGCATGAACGTGAACGCGTCCACCACCTTCGGCCATAAAAGTTGTGAGAAGAATTCCGGTATAGACCGAACTCTCCTGAGAAAGTTCCAGCGCCTTTGCCATCCAATCTTTAAGCTCCTGAGGAGAAGACGGTTCAAGGAAAGGCATATGCAGATGTTTAAATAAATAACGAGAGTCGGCCGGAGTTGAAGTTGAAATTGACCAAGGGTCATCACCAACCGCTACCACCACGCCAGATTTAATTTCCCCACCCGGATTAGCGAAGTTACCAACCGACAGAGCATCTGAAGCAACATGGAGTCCCATAGACTTCATGGCGACGAGAACGTTCTGCCCTGCCATCTTCGCACCTGATGCCATTGCTGCAGCATTCGCTTCAGAGTTTGCGATGACAACGCGGATGCCTTTTTTTTGCATCTCTTCTTTTTCTTCAAAGAGAATGTTGAAGAAGTCGGCCAGGGGTGAACCAGGATAACCTGTATAGAGATTAAACCCTGCTTCCAGGGCGCCTTGAATTAGTAATTCATTGCCATTAAGAATCTTATAGCTCATTGTTGTTTCCAGAGGGTAATTTAAACCCTTTGTTTATACCTTATCCTCGTGCAGTTGAGCAAATTCTCCCAAAGCAAATTCAAGGACTTATATTTATGGAAGATACAATTTTAATTTCACAATCCGTGGCCATTCTGGTGGACGGAAATAATATCGAAAGATCCCTCGAAAGTGAGCATCGTGATCAAAACATGATGATCAATTTCGATGTCCTCATTCCTCGTCTTTTAGGTGGCCGAGGTCTCAATCGTCTCATCTACTTCCGAGAGGGAAAAAACATTTCCTCAAAGCTTGCAGAACGCCTGCATTCAAAATACCACGGTTCCGTCCGCCCTTGTCATAAGAGTGCTGATATTCCTCTCAGTATTAAGGCCACGCAACTTGCAAGCAAGGTCGATGCGATTATTATTCTATCTGGTGACTCTGATTATGTGGAACTCGTTCGTCACTTAAAATCAGAGGGTGTTCGAGTTGAAATCTGTGCGGTTCCATCGACTACTGCGGGGGTTTTATTGGAAGAGGCCGACTATTTCCACCCAATAGTTAAGGAAGATTGTTTCTCCCTTAACCAGAGTGGAACTAAGAAAAAATCTCGAAAGTAATTACTTCTTTTTTAGACTTCTGATGGCGCTGAAAAGTTCGTCTTTAGTGGCGCGATTTCGATAATCAGCATCCACATATGAGAAGATCACTTCGCCTTTGGTATTAATCACATAAGTTGCGGGGATTGAAAGATCTGCTTTATCATCGCCTTGATATGCGGCCAGATCAATCCCTTGCTTTTTTAGCTGATCCGCAACGTTTGAGTCGACGTCATAAACAAGACCAAATTTTGAAGCAATTCCGTGACCTTTATCACTCACTATGTCAAAACCAGTCAGCTTATTTGTTTCGCGGGTCTTTTGAATCATTTCATCTGTATCAGGAGTGATGGCGAGGATCTGGGCACCTGCTTTTTCCACGTTATCATTCACTTCTTGTAGGTCTTTTAGTTCTGTTAAACAATAACTACACCAACCACCACGATAAAACTTTAAGATGAGAGGGCGAGCTCCGTAGACATAACTAAGTGGCATCGTTTCGCCACCAATGGTGACTTCAACTTCTGGGGCTTTATCCCCTAACTTCAAGGCCTTTTTTTCAAGACCGCTGGCCTTCATTTGTTGAATATTTTTTTCGTAGAAATCCACCACCTGTTTTGGAGCATTTTCAATGGTAGATTTTTTTCTCGAAAGAGGAGCTCCGATACCTTCTCGCGCAAAGGCCTGGCCTGTGAGGAGACTGAAAACCAATATCATTTTAAACACAAAACACTCCTTGGTTTTGGTATCTACAACGATAAAAAATTTCACATCAAAGAGAGTTACTCAAACAGCACGAAGTCAGGACAGAGCGAAATCTTTAAAGATATCGTAGCCAAGTTTCAGAATGGTCATGAGCACCACGCCACGAAGGAGACCGCGCACAAAAGTATTACCTTTTAAGAGCGCAAATTTCACACCGAGCATTGCCCCACCCACGTTAAAAAGCATCATGGGAATCGCGTAAGAAAAAAGAAATTTACCCTTCATGGTGAAAAGTAAAATGGCCGCAACATTGGTGGTAAGGTTAATGATTTTGGCATAGGCCGAACCTTGCACGAACGTCATCCCGAGCATCCCAACAAAAGCGATGATGAGAAAAGTTCCCGTTCCGGGCCCAAAAAAGCCATCGTAAAATCCCATCACTGAGCCAATCAGGAGGGGCTTCCAGGCCGGAATCACAACATTTGGATCATGATCAACAGTCCCAAAAGATTTATTACGAATGGTAAATATAAATACCACCAACAATAAAACCATAAATAGCGGACGAAGAATGGCGCTACTTACAATCGAAACTACCCAGGCCCCAAAAAAGGAAAAGATGAAAGCACTCAAGATCGCAGGAACGATGATGGTTTTGATGTAAGGAATTTGTCGGGAAAAACGGTAGGTCGAAACCGCAGTTCCTGTCACTGAAACGAGTTTATTTGTCCCTAATAAGGTCACCACAGGATACTGAGGAAGAATCGATAGAAGGGCCGGCAACTGGATCATTCCCCCGCCACCCACTATAGAATCTACAAAACCGGCCCCAAAAGCGGCCAAACAAAGGAAGATTAATTCAGTGCTAACCATAAGAGATTAAAGGTAATGTTTCACTGCATACAAGTAAAGAAAATTCCCAGAGTTAAGACTATGTTAAGAATTCTGAAAAGCTAAAAAAAGTAGATCCTTTCCGCTATGATAACGCCTCAAAAATTTAGGACGGTCTATGCGCGGAATTTTTCTGATTCTTTTCCTTATGATTGGTTGTACCAAACAATCAAACGTTCACATTATTCAAAACAAAGGTTCCGATACTCTCGTTAACCTTGCCCAGGCCTGGGCCGAAGAATACAAAAAAGTTAATCCCAATGTTGCTCTAGCAGTTTCAGGTGGAGGTTCCGGTACAGGAATCGCGGCCTTAATCAATGGAACTGTAGATATCGCCAACTCTTCTCGAGCAATCAAAGATGAAGAGCGTGAAGAGGCCAAGAAAAATACTGGTAAAGACGTTAATGAGTTTATCGTTGGTATGGACGCCCTTGCGGTTTTTATCCATCCTTCAAATCCAATCGAAGGTATGACCCTTGAAGAAGTGGCCTGTATTTACGGCGAAGGCGGACACTGTCTATATTGGCACGATATCCGTGGAATTCAGGTACCGGGTTGTAAAGACAACAAGATCATTCGTGTATCGCGCCAATCAAACTCAGGAACATATCAGTATTTCCGTGAGGCAATTCTGGGAAAGAAAAGAGATTTAAAACTTGGATCAATGGACCTCAGTGGTTCACGTGAATCAATTGACCTGGTTGAAAAAACACCGTGTGCAATTGGTTACTCAGGGATGGGCTACCTAAATCCCCACGTGAAGGCGATCTGTATTAAAAAGACGCCAGAAGCCGACTGCATCCAACCTACCGTTCAAACCGCCACAGACAAATCTTATCCCATTTCTCGTGAACTATACATGTATACATCAGGCACTCCTTCGGAAGAAGTTAAGGCCTACTTAGAGTGGACTCAAACCGAGAGAGCTCACGCGATTACAATTAAGGCAGGATATGTTCCTGCTCCGAAAAGGTAGATATGGAAATGAAGATCACTAAATCGGCCGAGCTCACCATGGAATGGCGACAGAAGAAAGGCAAAAAGCCTCTCAGCGAAAGACTTATTGAAGGTTTTATTAAAGTAGCAGGTCTGAGCTCTATCGTTCTTATTCTTGCGATCCTTTTCTTTATTTTAAAAGAATCTTATCCATTCCTGGTGGGTGCTTTCGATTTCAAAGAGTTTTTCTTCTCTGAGAACTGGAACCCGGCCTCTGTGGTTAAAATCAGCTACGGTATTCTTGCTCTATTGGTTGGTACTGTAATGGTAACAGTCCTTTCCATGCTAATTGCCGTTCCTCTTGGTCTGGCGTGTGCTTTTTATATTTCTGAATTCTGCTCTCCAAAAGTGAGAGAAGTTTATAAAATCTTGATTGAGTTCCTTGCAGCAATTCCATCAGTGGTTTGGGGTTTCATCGCCATTATGATGATCAACCCGGCCATTATCAAAATCTTTAACGTTCCGGTTGGTCTTAACATCCTGAACGCTTCAGTGATTCTTGCCCTGATGTCTCTTCCTCTTATTGTATCTGTAGGTGAAGATGCCCTTCGTGCGGTACCTGAAACATATCGTGAAGCTGCTGAAGCTCTCGGTGCTACAAAATGGGAAGTTGCAACTCGCGTTCTTCTCCCGGCCGCTAAAAATGGTCTTATGGCCGCGGCCCTTCTTGGTGTTGGTCGTGCTCTGGGCGAAACCATGGCCGTACTCATGGCAACTGGTCACGCCATTCAAATTCCTGAAAGTATTTTTGAACCAGGTAGAACTCTGACTGCAACAATTGCAGCTGAGTTGGGTGAATCTCCAAAAGGTGGAGAGCACTATCAGGCCCTGTTCGCGATCGGTTTAGTTCTATTCATCCTATCTCTTATCGTGAACCTATCTGCTGATTACCTAATTCGCGGGAAGAGGAAATAATATGTTCAGACCAAGTGTTCACCTCATTAATAAAGAGATCCGCGAGAAGAAGTTTAAGAGCATTCTAAGCACTGTGACCTTCTTCCTTTTCTTGCCGGCCCTTATCATTATTTTCTGGTTGTTCATGAAAGGTTACCCTGCCCTTTCGTGGGACTTTATAACAATGGATCCTATCGATGGTATGACTGCCGGAGGAATTTTCCCGACGATTGTTGGTACGTTCTGGCTAGTGATGATCAGTGTTCTGGTGTCTTGTCCCCTTGGCGTCGTGGCGGCGATTTATCTCTCTGAATACGCTCCAGACAATAAAGTGACTCGTATGATTCGTCTTGCGATCCTAAACCTTGCAGGTGTTCCAAGTATCGTTCATGCCCTTTTTGGTCTTGGTGCTTTCGTTCTTTTCCTAAAGATGGGAACAAGTATTCTTGCTGCTTCATTCACTCTTGCAGTGATGAACCTTCCGGTAATTATCACGTCCACTCTTGAGTCCCTTAAAGCGGTTCCTCAGTCGTACCGTGAGGCCTCTTGGAACGTGGGAGCGAGTAAGCTTCAGACGATCCGTCATATCGTTCTTCCAAATTCTATTCCTGGTATCCTTACTGGACTTGTGTTTGCGGTAGGTCGTTCTGCAGGTGAGACAGCAGCGATCCTTTTTACAGGTGTGGCGTTCTACCTTCCGTTCCTGCCTCAGACTGTATTTGATCAGTGTATGGCGCTTTCCATGCACCTATTCACGATCTCAACTCAGGTGGTGGGAGTTCCGGATGCTTATCCGTTCGCAACGGCCCTTGTCCTTATTCTTTTAATTCTTTCTGTTAACTCAATTGCGGTAGTTCTTCGTTATTACTTCCGTACCAGAAGGAAGTGGTAATTTTATGATTAAGAAAATTCAGATCAAAGGCCTTACAGTTAATTACGGACAACAGGACGTAATCAGCGATCTTAACCTTGATATCTATCAGAACGAAGTTCTGGCAATCATTGGTCCAGCGAACTCTGGGAAAAGCTCCCTTCTTCGTTGTTTAAACCGCATGGTGGAGTTTAATCCACACGCCAATGTAAAAGGTGAAATCCTTCTTGATAACGAAAACATCTATCAAGACGAAGATTCAACTTTCCTACGCCGTCGTATCGGAATGGTGTCTCCACTTCCAGTGGGTCTACCAATGTCGATTAAAGATAACGTGACCTACGCTCCTCGTATGGCCGGTTGTAAAGATCAGGCCGAGCTTGATTACATTATGGAAGACTGTCTTAGAAAGGCGGCCCTTTGGGACGAAGTGAAAGACCGTCTTGATGGTCTCGCAACGAAACTTTCAGGTGGACAGCAGCAGCGTCTCACAATTGCCCGCGCGCTTTCTCACCACCCAGAAGTTCTGTGCCTGGATGAGTTCTCGATTGCGATCGATCCAGTGACGACCATGAAAATTGAAGCAGTTCTTCAAGAACTGAAAAAACAAATGACCATCGTGATGGTAACAAATGTTATTAGCCAGGCCAGACGCCTTGGTGACAGAACGGCAATGATGCTTCACGGGAAAATTCTTGATCTAGATACCAATGAAAATCTTTTCAATGGCAAGGTGAAGGATTCTAGAACGCAAGACTATATCGAAGGTCTATTCGGGTAATTTATGAGAAACCATGTAGTAAACACTAATGAATTCAGTTTTTGGTATGGAGATTTCCAGGCCCTGAGAAGTTTAACGTTCAATATCTCTGCTTTCAAAATCACGGCGCTGATTGGCCCGTCTGGTTGTGGTAAGAGTACATTCTTAAAGTGCTTAAACCGAATTAACGAACGTGGGAATGTAGTTTCACACGAAGGTTCAATTCAGGTTTTTGGCCAAGATATTTATCACCCGACAGTTGCCCTACCAGAGCTTCGTAAACAAGTCGGGATGGTTTTCCAGAAACCAAATCCTCTTCCACTTTCAATTTATGAAAATGTGATTTTTGGTGCTCGCACTCATATTAAAAAAATCAAGGCCTCTGAACTAGACGATATGGTTGAGTCTTCACTTAAACGTGTGGGGCTTTGGGACGATCTTAAAGATCAACTAAACCGTTCGGCCTTGACTTTAAGTTTAGAGAAGCAGCAGCGTCTTTGTATCGCTCGCCTTCTTCCACTTAAGCCAAAACTTCTTCTTCTGGATGAGCCTTGTTCGGCCCTGGATCCAGCGGGTATTGAAGCGATTGAGACCCTGATTAAAGACCTTAAGAAGGACTATTCTATCATCATCGTGACTCACTCTATGAGTCAGGCGAAACGCGTGTCTGATGAAACAATTTTCATGTACATGGGTGAGCTTGTTGAGATGGGTCAAACAGAAGCTCTTTTCAACACGCCAAAAGAAGCAAAAACAGCTGCTTATATTGAAGGAAGATTCGGTTAATTTTTGACATCCCCCTTGAACAATCGTTATCGTTCTACCACAGAATTTTATAACAATTGCGCAAGGGGTTAAACGTAAGTGAAGTCGTTCGAAAATATCCTGCTCACTAAAAATTATCAGAATCACGCCCACGTAGCACTTATTCAGCTTAATCGTCCGAAAGTTTTAAACGCTATTTCAACTGACCTTTTAAAAGAGTTAGTGGAAGCGCTTTTTCTTTTAGAAGACGACAAAGACGTACGGGTCATCATGATCACTGGTGGTGATCGTGCTTTTGCGGCCGGAGCTGATATCGCTCAATTGGCCGAGGCCTCTCCGATTGATCAAATTAACGACACGCGAATCAGAACTTGGAAACAAATGTCACTTATTTCGAAACCAATCATTGCGGCCGTAAATGGTTTTGCTCTTGGTGCCGGAAGTGAACTTGCTATGTCTTGTGATTTTATCATCGCAGGCGATTCGGCCCGTTTTGGTCAGCCTGAAATTAAAATCGGAACTATTCCTGGAGCTGGTGGGACTCAACGTTTGACGAGAGCGATTGGAAAATCAAAGGCCATGCTCGCCGTCCTTACGGGTGAGATGATGGATGCTTACGAAGCCGAGAGATCAGGTCTTGTGGCAAAAGTTGTTCCTGCAGAAACACTTATGCAGGAGACATTTGAGATCGCGAAAGTGATCGCAAATCGTGCTCCAGTTGCCGTGAAGCTTGCTAAAGAGGCCGTGAATATGGCGTTCGAAACTCCGCTTAAAGACGGAATGGAATTTGAACGCAGAAACTTCTACCTGACTTTCGCTTCGAAAGATCAGAAAGAAGGAATGAAAGCATTCATGGAAAAAAGAGAACCGAAGTATGAAGGGAATTAGTCTTCTCCTCCTACTCGCTGCCTGTGCTACTGCTCCTTCAAAACCGAAGGACAAGATCACTGAGACTTTTCATGGGAAAGACTTTCTTTATCGCCAATGTTTTCACGAGAGCGACTCTTATCAAGGGCGCGAGGTGGATGAGAAAGGCAAGATTCAAGTGAAGTTCGACATCCTGGACGGGAAAGTAGCGAAGAGTGAGATTTTAAAGACTGATTTTAAAGATCCTAATCTTCACACTTGTATTAAAGGTGTTTTGAAAAATCTTAGATTCTACGACATGGATCATGTTCAAGACGTAACTCAAACAATAAATTTTGGTCACATCACACTATGAAAACATTTGAAACGATTAAATACGAAGTAAATAACGGAACTGCGATTATCACAATCAATCGTCCGCAAGTTTACAACGCTCTCAATGTTCAGGGAAAACTCGATATCATCTCGGGCATTAAAGAAGCGAATAAAGACACCACTGTTCGTTCAATTATTTTGACCGCCGAAGGTAAGGCCTTCTGTTCAGGACAAGATTTGAACGATCGCACTGTTGACGCCAGCAAAGGCCCGGTGGATATCGGTCACACAATTGAAACTGAGTGGAATCCTCTCATTGAAGCGATCCGTACGTCGGATAAATTGGTGATTGGTGCGATTCAGGGCGTATGTGCCGGAGCGGGATTGTCGGTGGCCCTGGCCTGCGACATGAAAATTGCTGCCCCTGGAGTGCGCTTCATTTCAGGCTTTAGTCAGATTGGCCTGGCACCGGACGCCGGAATGAGCTTTATGCTGGTTAGACAGATGGGTATAACCCGGGCCTTAGAATTCGCGCTGTTAGGCAAGCCACTTCTCTCAGAGGCGATGCTCGAGTATAATTTTATCAATAGCATAGCGGAAAATCCCCTTCAGGATGCTGTAAAATTGGCCACGGAAATCAATAATCTTGCCCCACTTTCCGTGAAAATGGTGAAGAAGAACCTCCAATATGCTAATGAAAAGGAACTTGGAGATGTATTAAACCGTGAGAAGTATGTTCAGCGTATGCTGGGCTTCTCGCAGGACTATAAGGAAGGCGTAGCTGCTTTCCTGGAAAAACGTAAACCGCAATTTAAAGGTCAATAAGATAGATAAGGAGAAATCCATGCGCGCATACACTGCTGAGGATTTAAAGTTATTCGAAGAAATTAAAAACGGTCGTACATTCGACTCAACATCAGAAATGCCAGAGATCTACCGTAAGAATCTCATGAACCTTTTATGGATGCAGGCGGATTCTGAATATGCTGGTGGTCTTGGTTATATGCCTTGGATCGCGAAAGCTCCAAACGCTCACGAGCGCGTACTAGTTGCTCAAATCGTTAAAGATGAAATGAGACACGCTCACGTGATCTATAACATCCTGAATGATCTTGGCGAGAAAACTCACGAGCACATGCTTGCTCACGAGTTCGACTGGAGAATCCCAGAAGACCTGGCAAACATCGGTTTCTCTCGTGCTAAGAAAGATAAGCGTGTAAACATCTTCTACTACAACATCACTTACTGGGAAGACTTCTGTCTTTTCAACTTCCTTATGGACCGCGCTGCTGGTCACGTATTGGAAGATACACTTAACTCTTCTTACCTTCCTTGGAAAAATGCTATCGGCACAATCTGTAAGGAAGAGCACATGCACCTTGCTCACGGTGATAAAACTGTGAAGCTTATGGCGCAAGATCCAGAGAAGAAAGCGTTCCTTCAAGAGCGTCTTAACCTGTGGTGGCCACGTGTGATGAACACGTTCGGTAAATCAACTGGTGGAGCTAACGATATTTATCAAAAGCTTGGTCTTAAAAACCGTTCGAACGCTGACGTTCGTGCTGCTTTCGTAAAAGAAATCGAAGAGAAATGTGCTGAATGGGGCCTAGTAGTTCCTGAGTACATTGAATCTGAACAGCCTCTAGAATACACTCTTTCTTAATCATGAAATTACAAAAAATTGTAGTCATTGGCGCCGGAACCATGGGTTCCGGCATCGCCCAGTGGTTCACACAGCAACTCTGCTCGGTAGAACTCGTCGATAACTCTCAGGCCCAACTCGAAAAAGCACTTAAAGACATTCATACTTCATGGGACAAGCTGGCGGAAAAAGGAAAACTTTCAAACGCGGCCGAACTCAAAACTCTTATCTCAATAAAGATGATCGATCAGGTGGCAAAAGACGCTGACCTTGTGGTTGAAGCGATCATTGAGAACCTTGAGATCAAGCGCGAGCTTTTTAAGAAGCTAGACGCGTATTTTGGGCCTCATACAATTCTTGCAAGTAACACCTCGAGCTTCCCTATTCATCTTATGGCCGAGGCCGTAGAGCGAAAGGACAAGTTCCTAGGACTTCACTTCTTTAATCCTGCGACGATTATGAAGCTGGTGGAAGTGATTAAAGGCAAAGACTCATCAGAGAAACTCTGTCGTGATCTTTATGCCTGGTTTGATTCAAAAGATAAGAAGCCCGCTTTCTGTAAAGATTCGCCGGGGTTTATCGTGAACCGTGTGGCCCGTAACTTCTATGGTGAGCCACTACGTATTGTTGATACTGAAAACGAAGCTAAAGAGAAAGAAGTTGATGCCATCCTAAAAGAAGTGGGTGGTTTTAAGATGGGACCATTTGAACTTATGGATCTTATCGGAATCGACGTGAACTACTCTGTGACTTGCTCAGTGTGGGAAGCCTACGATAAAGAGCCGCGCTTTGCTCCTCATAAACTTCAAAAACAAATGGTTGATGAAAAGCGCTTTGGAAGAAAATCTAAGCGTGGGTTTTATAAATATGACTAACGTATCATTTGATAACATTCTGATTAATTTTGGATTTGGCACGAAAGAAGAAAAGATCAATGTGCTTAAAGCAAATCCTGAGAAGCATGTTTACATGGATCTGACTTGTTATGATCCGCAAGAGTTCTATGATGAGTATCCACAATTAAAAGGATCTTTTGCTGCCCTTTTTGCGGATGATGCTAAGAAGATGGAAATCCATTTTCTGCACAAAGAACCAGGTGTGATTGAAAAGTTTAAAGAACTTGGTTTCACACCGGTTGAAACGACCATCGTTTCTTGTGGTTTCGTTTTTCCAAGAACGATTGTTCAGATCATCAATGAAGCGCACTTTGCTTTAGCTGATGGTGTCGCGACCAAAGAAGATATTGATCGCGCGATGAAGTTTGGTGTGAATTATCCAAAAGGTCCCTTCGAATGGGCCGAAGGAAGAGAGCTCTACGTGAAGACTCTTCTGGATGAGTTATTCAAAAAGACCGGCGATAAAAGATATATCCACCGTTTCTAATTAAAGCTTATTTTTACCATCCGGACCATTCACGACAGAAGCTGGAGCTCGGCGCCCTTCTGTCGTTTTATTAAGATGCTCAGCGATCTTTTCCACTGTCTTCTTCACATCCCCAGCGACCTGATTCTTAAACATGCCTGCAAAAGATGAATTTGGAACGATGAAGGTCATATACTCCATCAAGGTCTTGCCCTGATAGGGTTTGAAGGTAACGTAACCGTCTGTGGCCTTAAGAAACTCAGCACTCACGAGACTCCACTTTAAAGTTAGACTTCCATCAGCTTCACGAACAAGAACGTTGTTCGTGGTGTGAGTGCTTTTCTTCACTGGCCAAGGCATCGCCATCGACATCATGACGTGCATATTCTCGGGAGATACTTTTTTTACAACTTTAGATTCGAGCATATCTGGGACGAACGTCTTGTGAGAATCAAAGTCCATAAAGACTTCCATGTTCTCTTGTGGCCTATTGTTCAAAACCACTCGCATGAAAACCTTGGGCCACACATATCCTTCTTCCCAGGTCACAACTTGGAGGCTCTCTCCTTTCATGAGTTTCTGATGCTCATCGGCCGTGATCGGCTCAGCTGCAAAAGAAAGACAAGGTAATAGGAATAGACTCGAGAGGAGTAGGTTTTTGATTTTCATGCCATAATTTTAACTTGGGCATTTAATTCAAAATAGTAAGCAATGTTTTCTCTTTTAGATGCGTTAAGTGATGAGAAAGGCGTTCAAAAGAAAAGGGCCCCTATAGGGGCCCTTACAGCTATTGAGCACATGCCTTGTGATTTAATCTTAAATAGAAGCGCTTCTTGGCGATTGGCTTATGTAGGCCTGAGTTGAAGACCTGAATATAAGCATAGTCCTTACATGAACCGTCCGGTGAGTTAATATAGTCACAAACCGGATTGGCCTTAATAGGAATATCCAGGATGTCATCCTCTGAATGCACAGTATAGCTCTGAGGATTTGACTCTTCCCCTACCCAATTAATTGCACCTTGAAGAGCACCTTTCTTATATTCAACTTTAACCAGCGCCGGAAACTTAATGAATTCAGAATCACCTGAAGTCAGCTCCATCTTCAAGTTGAAGGCGACTTCACCTTGAGTGCCACAGGCCATAACTGGACGCTCACGGCTTCCTTGTGAATCAGAAGTTAATTCAACATCATGAAAAGTGATCTTCATCGTTGCCGGTCTAAATTCTCTTTCAAATGAGAAGTTACGAACTCGAAGAGCATTCACAATCACGTCTTTATACTTTCCGCCCTGAAGTTCATCAGCGATGAGCATATGCTCAAACCAGCTCGCTGCTGAAAGTTTTGGATGATTACGAGTTAGGCGCATGGCCTCGATCGTGAGGTTAGCAAAAGAGCGAAGACCTGCTTCACCTTCACTTCTAATAACCGTCATGAGCATGTCGTTCATGACTCCACCATATGCCTCACCTTCATCGTGAAACTCATTGGTAAGAGCAAAACCTGTCTCATTGATGATTCGGAAAGTTTCTTTCCCAGTAAATGATGCTCCTTTCGTTTGCTCTTCAACTACGATTTGCGCGATGAAATCCGCCATACCTTCAGACAATCCACCGTAGCCGCCTTTAGAATCAGCAAAACCCAGGTGAGTTCCCATCAAACGTTCCATGATGGCGTGACCAAGTTCATGCCAGATAGTTGGATTATCACGAGCGTAATTTGGAGACCCTGGAGAATAAGTCGTGAAGTTAATCGTATTATCGTAATAGTAAGCATTGTCCTTCATGCTGATATCTGGATCGTATAAGAAAGCATGAAAAGGCTTCTCTGAAAGTTCAGCATCGTTGAATCCCATGCCAACGAGCGAATCCATAAGAACCGTAACACCGTAGTAAACTTGAACTTCATCTACCCCTGATTCAATGTAAGTACGGACATCGTGGTTATAAAGACGAACCGGAGTTCTAGAGAGCAACTCTTCCTGAGAAGTGATGAGTTTTCCTGAAAGACCACTTAAGGCCTTACTCTCAAAGCTCTCCTCTCCGTCCATCCAAGTCATCATGTGATAAACAGTTGGCCTTAAAGAAACGCCACCAAGATCTTTGAAAGTTTCTTTCACAGCGGGGTGAAGATTCACAGTCGCATACTTACCTTGAAGAAGTACACCATTGTTGAAGCTGTTTTCTTTTTTAGGCATCAACGAAACCAGGTCTTCTACTTTTTTACGTACTGAATTCTCAGACCACAGACCCTTCATTTGACCATAAGATGTTTCCGCCAGAAGCGGGCTATGGAGATCACTTGTGAAATTTGTCTCGCCTAGACCACTTAGGGGCTCATCACCGCCGTCAGGGATTTCTGAGCTGATGTATTTTAGTTCGCGCTCCTCATAATTCAGACGCTCACCAGTTGCTTCAACTTCTTCGTAAATAGGATAGACGTGGGCCTTAAGCGAAACCATTTCACTCTGAGCGAATTCGCGGTAGCCGTATTCAACAATTTCGTTTTTAAGAAGAGAAACGGCCACGAAGTGAAGTCCACGCAGACCTCTTACTTCAACCTCACGTCTTAGATCACCGTTCACCCACTGATCTTTAAATTTAAGACTAATGATTTTGTTGTCGATGTGATTATTCGAAACTTTTTCTGCCACAAGCTTCTTGATGTGACGATTAAGCTTAGGCGATTTCAAGGCCGAAGGAGAAAATCTTGCTTTATTAAACTTCGCCTTTAGTTGAGCGCCATTTGAAAGAGTTGCCTCATCCAAATGCATCTCTGCCAGAATAAGTTCGTTGGTCTTAAGATCACTCCAGATACGAACGGCAGTACGGGCAACTGGCACTTCAGAATTCATCTGGACATAGAATTGGTATCTACTGGTCGCGAGATTTCTTTCTTCAATTAAAAGGAAATGGGACGGAGAAAAGTTCATGCCAGTCTCTACATTCGCCTTCACTAGCATCGATTCCAGTGTAGGAGAAAGTTCGCCCTTTCTTACTTGGGCCTCATAAGCGTGAACAGAGCTCCAAAACATCAAAAGAGACATCAAAATCAATTTCATAGTCATCCTAATGTGAGGGAAACAGGGATAAATGTTTTATGACAGGGCCTGAATGAAGCCAAGGTGAAACTGTCGGATTAACTAACTTCTTATGACAAGTGACGTAAACCAGACTACGCAGCACAACAATCAGTGCCTTTCTTTTCTCAATTCATCCATTTATTGCTAGCATAACGGCTCTACGATTAAGGACACATTTATGACTACATCTTACATTATCCACGCCAAGAGAACTGCTATTGGTTCATTCGGCGGAGTACTCTCTTCTGTTCGCATTGATGATCTTCTTGCGGAGCTTTTTAAAGACTACGCAAAAGTTGCAAAACATGATCTGAAAGAAATTTCAGACACAATCATTGGTTGTGCTAACCAGGCCGGTGAAGATAACCGAAACCTTGCTCGCATGAGTTTGATTCTTGCTGGTTATCCACTTGATGTTCCGGGCACAACGATTAACCGTCTTTGTGGTTCTTCGCTTGATGCTGTGATGGACGCTCACGCTCGTATTCAAGCTGGTTTTGGTGATTGTTTCATCGCAGGCGGTGGCGAAAGTATGTCACGTGCTCCTTACGTGATGTCGAAAGCAACTTCTCCTTTTGATCGCGGTCAGAAGATGTGGGACACAGCGATCGGCTGGCGCTTTGAAAATCCTAAGATGGCCCAGATGTTCCCTCTTCTAGGAATGGGTGAAACTGCTGAAGAAGTTCAAAAGCTTCATAATATCTCACGCGAAGATCAGGATAAGTTCGCTCTAGCTTCTCACCAGAAAGCGGTGAAGGCACAAGCGGAAGGAAAATTTAAAGAAGAGATTCTTGCAATCACTGTGGAAAGTAAGAAAGGCTCATTCGTGGTTGAAAATGATGAAGGTCCTCGTGCTGATACATCTCTTGAGAAACTCGCTAAACTTCGTCCTGCTTTTAAAAAAGACGGTACAGTGACTGCGGGTAACAGCTCATCGATTAACGATGGTGCTTCAATGGTGGTCATTTGTTCAGAAGAGTTTCTAAAACGTCACAACATTCAGCCAATCGCAAAAATCACTGGTGGTGCGGTTCACGGTCTTCACCCGAACGTTATGGGTCTGGGTCCAGTTGGTGCTATTAAGAAACTTTGTACTCGTTTCAATCACAAGCTTTCTGACTTTGATATTTTTGAATTGAATGAAGCCTTCGCAGTTCAGGCCCTTGGGTGTATCAAGGAACTTGAACTTGATATGTCTAAGATTAACCGTAATGGTGGCTCGATTGCTATTGGTCACCCACTCGGAGCTTCTGGAACTCGAATTCTAACGACTATGCTTTACCAGATGAAAAACGATCCATCGCTTAAGAAGGGTCTGGCCTCTATGTGTATCGGTGTTGGTCAAGGAATCGCAGTATCGGTGGAAAGATGCTAAAAACTTTTATTATTCTTTTTACCCTGTTCGTAAGCCTTTCGGCCTTTGCTTGTTGGAAAGCGGAAGGCACATTCGCAGTTGATGGTGAGACCTGGAAATTTAATCAGAAGTTTGATCACAACAAAGACTACTCTTTCCCGATGGGGACGTTCATCCTGAACTTAAAACTTGTTCCTCTAAAGAACGGCATGAGTACTCTCGTTTACTCTGCCTCTGAAAAGAAAGGCACAAAACTTACTCTTGTGACCAAAGGTGAAGAGGAAGAAATTAAGCCGGGTACTGAACGTGAGATCTATGCCAAGGGTGAAGAAGGCCAGCCGAATTCGATTATTACTATTAAGCTGACAAATATATGAAAGAAATTAAACTATTCATTAATGGTGACTTCAGAACTTCTGAGAAGTCATTTACCTCTCTTAACCCAGCTAATGGTGAAACTGTGGCGAAGGTTTACCTTCCCTCGCATAAAGACATAGATCAAGCAGTAGACGCGGCCGAGAATGCTTTTTATTCACTAGAATGGCGTGGCATGGATCAAAATAAGCGCGCTGAAATTCTTGAAAAGATCTCTGAGAAATTAAAAGAAAGAAGAAACGAACTTGTGGAGCTTGAAGTTGCAGATTCTGGCTCTTCACTTCGTAAGGCCAAAGCAGACGTGGCCAATGCGGCCTCATATTTCAAAGTGCTTGCTGGTCAGCTTCGTAAGTTTCAATTTGAAGTGAAAGATGAGAACGCTTCTCGCGCTGGCTTCTCTCACAATTATCGTGTGTATGAACCAGTGGGTGTTTGCGCTCAAATCATTCCATGGAACTTCCCACTTGTGATGGCCGCATGGAAGATTGGTCCTGTGATTGCTTCTGGAAGTACCTCGGTTCTTAAAACAGCAGAAGACACTCCAGTTACAGCTTCTATTCTGGCCGAGATTCTAAACGATGCTGGTCTCCCTAAAGGTGTAGTGAACATCATCACTGGTGGCGCTTCAGAGGGTGAATATCTTCTCGCGAATAAGAAAGTGAAGAAAGTTGCTTTCACGGGTTCAACTGCAGTTGGTCGCAAGATCATGCAGAATGCTGGTGAAAGAATTCAGAATCTATCACTCGAGCTGGGTGGAAAATCGGCCAATATCGTACTGGATGATGCTGACCTTTCAATTGCTGTCGACGGTGCTCTTTACGCTTTCCTTTATCACGCAGGCCAGGCCTGTGACTCAGGTACTCGTCTCTTCGTTGAAGAGAAAATCTATCCAGAATTTAAAGAAGCACTCGTTAAACGAATTAAAGACGTAAAAGTTGGTCTTCCAACTGATCCAGCGACTGCTTATGGCCCTGTAGTGAACAAGAAGCAACTTGATACCATAATGGGATATATTGAGACTTCCAAGAAAGAAGGAGCAAAACTTCTTGCTGGTGGTTCGCGAATGACTGATGGAGATTTCTCTAAAGGTTATTACATCCAACCAACGCTTTTTGAAGTTACCCCTGATCACACGATCTTCAACGAAGAGATCTTCGGGCCGGTTCTTGCTATCACACCAGTGAAGAACGAAACTGAGGCGGTAAAACTAGCAAACCAATCGGTGTACGGTCTTGCGGGTGCAGTTTGGTCTAAGAACCAACAACGCGCGATCAATGTGGCGAAACAACTTGAAACCGGAATGGTTTGGATCAACGAATATCATCTTTTGAATCCAGGAATGCCGTTCGGTGGTTACAAGCAATCTGGAATTGGTCGCGAGATGGGTGAAGAAGGTATGAAAGCATACCTTGAAGTAAAACATCTTTGGATCTCTGATTGTGATGAAAGAGCGAAGAAGCCTTGGTTTGATGCCATTTTTTAAATGAAATAAGAAGGGCCGCATTTGCGGCCCTTTTAATTAGAACTGAATTGTATTCGCAATATCGTTAAGATCCATGTAAGTCAGCCCCTGCTCTTTTAACTTTTTATCAGTGGCCCGTAAATTCTGTTTAAAGACCTTTTGGGCCTCCACCAGATTCTGATCCTTAAATCCATAATCAACATCAATTAAGCGAGTCATGACTGTTGGTCTGAAGAAGAGTCTCATAGCAAGTTTGTACTTCATGAGATCGATGGGTGACTGAAGCTTTTTAAGGGACTTCATCTTGGTTCCCTTCTTAGGCGGCTCTTGTCTAATACGAAGAGCGACTTTGCGTACATCCATCTGCCCATAGTTATGGTGATCGATCGTATGTCCGACTGTCACGTCCCAAAGATAGAAGGCCACGACTTCAGTTAGTGTGGTGCCTTCGAAAATTTCTTTTCCATTCGGAAAACCGGGAATCCACTGAGCAATATAATTGGCCCAGTCTCTCACACAAGTATCACCTGGAGTAATGGTCTTCGTCACTTCGCTCACGAAAGCGTAGATGTCCTCGAAATACGCATCCAGGAAAACACCGTAGCCAGAATAGATTTTTGGCGGACGACGAGGATATGTGAATGGAGGATAAGAATCATTGTTTCTGATCCCACGATAACCTTCAACCAGAAGATCACGAATCCCGTGGTAAGGGCCAGGGAAAGGCGCGTAGGTCTTCCACCACTTATCATCATGAAGAAGCGACATCTTAAAATTTAAAACCGCATTCTCAAGTGGCAGTGTGAAACGCATATGTGCGTGAAGAAGTTTAAACAGAGTGTGTTCTTTAGGAAGCGCGGTCTTCGTAATGGCATTAATACTGTCCATCGGAAAGTGCTGAAGTGGATGTACCACCATAGTGGCACACAGAGCTCCGCCCTGAAGAACGAAATACTTGGCAAGCTCCCAAGCGTCTCCATCTGCTGGAACCAAAACCGTCTCAGTTTTCTCCATATAAACACAAACAACTTCAAACTTTTCGAAATCAGTTTTTACGAGAAGAGTTTTTGTTGGAGAAGCATGAATGCCTTTAAAGAGTTGCACTACTCTCACAGGTTCCAGATCCACAACGTAATAATCTTTCCCCTCTTTCATGTGAGAGGCAAAAATCTTTTTATCCACTTCATCCATCTTCGGCGTGATGAATCTCGCCATCATGGAATTCGTTAAATACTGATGGAACTCTTCATCTGTTACTTTTTTAAGACCTGGATTGAAGAGACCTTGTAAAAAATAAATAGGAGTAAAAAGAGGCCACTGAATGATGAAGCGAAGGCCAACGGTTGACCACCAATCAATCCACTCTCCTAGAGGTAAATGAATCACTCCCGGCGATTCACCGTAGGGATGATCCGGACAAGGTTGAGGCCATGGACCTTTACGTCCATATAAAAAATCTTTCGGTTCCATAAGTTCTCCTATGGAATCAATTATCGAATGGTTCGAAGTTTTTTTAACTTAAGATTGGTGTCGAAGTATCACTTCTTTCACTTTTTGCTCCCACTCCAAAGCGCACCGCGCGTTGCGGCAAGTGATGAATATAAATCAAATTCTCCTTTGGCCAGATTCTTGCCTATTCCGCTTCACCAAACTTCACAGGAGAGGAAGAATGAAACTACTAGCGATTGCTATCTTTACTCTATTTTCTGTTTCTACATTTGCTGCTGATTGCTCGACTGAAACTTGGAGATCGGAATGTCAGGGAACTCCGGCCCACTGTCGTGAGCAACCCTGGCACTCAGCTTGTCAGGGGTCCCCCCAACACTGTGAAACTCAACCATGGCATTCTGCCTGTCAGGGCACTCGTCAACATTGTGAAGAACAACCTTGGCACTCTGCCTGTCAGGGAACACCTCAACACTGCTCAGAACAACCTTGGCACTCGGCTTGTCAGGGGACTCCTCAACATTGTGAAGAACAGCCTTGGCACTCAGCTTGTGTAGGAACAAGACAACATTGCGAATCTCAACCATGGCATTCAGCATGTTCAAATCAGCGTGAACCAATTCCAGGCTCTCGTGAATGGTGTGAAGAACACCCTCGTCACCAAGACTGTCGTGGCGGTGGATCATCATCTCCAACTCCAACAAGAACATGGTGCGAAGAGCATCCAAGACACAGAGACTGTAGATAGGCCTCTAGTACAGCTGCTTTCATAGTGCTAAACTTGGCACTATGAAAGCACTCGCATTTTTGGGTCTACTCATTCTTTCTCTTCCATCATTTGGAAGTGACTTCTATGAAGTCAAAGAATCATCTACATACAATAAGCAAATTTTTGAAGTGAACGATAGTCGTGGTGAATTGCATAAGATCGCCGCGCATACGTACTCAAACCAAAATGACCGTTTAGTTTTCATGGCCCATGGTTATGGAGACAACTGTGCTTATCTAAAACCAATGATCCGTTGGTTTCTGAATGAAAAGTATGATGTTCTTTGCATGGAACTTCCGGGCCACGGAGAATCCACCGGTACCAAGGCCGACATTTCTCACATCGAGGCCTATGCGGATATTTATAAAAGTATCTTCCCAAAAATAGCGACTTATAATTATGCATCCATGATTTTCTTTGCTCACTCTACCGGCAATACCGGCATGATTGAATTTCTCCTCGATAATCAGCAGCACCAGTTCAAAAAAATTATCATGGTGGCACCTCTCGTGCGCTCCTACTTATGGGAACTTTCTCTTTTTGGTCACAATGTCTTTGGGCATTTCCTTTCAAAACTTCCAAGACGTCCTAGTATGATCAAAAACGCTGAGTTCAAAGAACTAAAAAAGCAGGATCCCTCTCCTATAAAAAAGGTCCCTACTCATTGGTTTCAGCAGTTAGTTGATTGGAACAAAAAATTAGAAACGGATGGACGTCAGTCAGCGGCAGAGGTGGAAGTTATTTTTGGGACCAAAGACACAGTGATAGATTACGAGTTCAATGAGAGTTTTATAAAAAGTCGTTTTTCAAATGCCCATGTTCAAACGATCAAGGGCAGTGATCATCTTATCTTTTGGGAAGAAGAACCTTATCCAACGCAGTTATTCGAAATGCTTAAACAGGCCCTAAAATAGAAAGACCCACCTTGCGGTGGGTCCTCTTGTTCGGAATGCAGTATCAGAGAGTATTAACCAATGAGTTTAAGAGCGTTTTGGCCAGACATATTAGCCTGAGCAAGAACCGATGTACCAGCTGAACCAAGGATATCGTTCTTAGCTTTTTGAGCTGTAGCATCAGCGTAGTCTACGTCACGGATACGAGAGTTAGCAGCTGACAAGTTCTCAACGTTAACTTGTAAGTTGTTCGATGTCGAGATCAAGCGGTTCTGAATCGCACCTAGGAAAGCGCGGTGACCAGAAACTTTCTCAATCGCAGAGTCAACAGCAGCTAGAGACTCTTGTGAACCACCTTTTGTAGAAACATCTAGTTCAGATACTCCTAGTGAATCAAGACGAGAGTTAACTTGACCAGCGTCGAAACCAATTCTGTCTTGGAAAGCGTCGTTGTTTGTACCAACTTGGAACTCAAAGTTTCCGCCTTCACCGTTAAGAAGTTTCTTACCGTTAAACTCTGTAACTTGCGAAATACGATCAAGTTCAAGTTTAAGGTTTTGGTATTCCATATTTGTCATACCACGCTCAACATCACCAACTGTATCTGATGAAGTTTGGATGGCAAGTTCACGCATACGAGTAAGGATTGATGATACTTCGTTCAAGCCACCTTCAGCAGTTTGAACCATCGAGATACCGTCGTTAGCGTTTCGGTCAGCTTGTTTCATTGAACGGATACCAGCTTTCATCTTTTCAGAGATCGCTAGACCAGCAGCATCGTCAGCTGCTTTAGTGATACGAGAACCAGACGATAGTTTCGCCAGGTTTGATTCCGATTCTCTATTGTTAACGCTTAGTGAGCGTTGAGCAGCAATAGAAGAAACGTTTGTGTTGATACGAAAACCCATGAAATCCTCCTTGGTTTAATACCCTCATCCATTCCGTGATGATCAGTTCCCAACCTTGAGAGACTTGATAAGCTTCCGTGCTTAAGTGAATTTTATGTCCATCACTACTTGTGTCAGACAACAACCTATTCGGAGCTACGAATCCTAACTTAACAGCAATTTTAAAAATATTTTCAGCTATTTAGCCCGACAATTCCACTCTGAGATAACGATGTTTTTCTCTTAATTCAAGAACTTATTCGATTTTCAAGTGAATATCTGACTGCTATGATAAATCTATGAACTACGCTAATCCCATTCTCATTTGTGATGAAAACGAAGAATTTCGCATTCTGATCAGGGACATGCTTACGAAAAATGGTTTCTTTCATATCTTAGAAGCGACAAATGCGAATGAAGCATTGGAAATTCTCAAAGACAGAAAGGATTATCTTCTTCTGATAGAAGCAAAAGTTCTGAATGAGAAACTAACGAGTGCAGTTCAGAATAAAAAGAACTTCATCATCTTCGCTGATCATAGCGAATCATCAATCTTAAAACTTGCTTCGAAACTTGGAGTAGAACATATCATGTCCTACCCTGTTCATTCGAAGAAGCTCTTAGAAAAAATTAATTCTTTGTCTTAGTGATACTCAGAGTATGGAAGGTTGTTGATACCCATCCAGTGCTTTAGATCGACTTCTACGTTCTTCTCAAAGTCTTCGATTTCGTAATCTAGTTTTTTAACAAGAATCTTAGCGTATGTGAGTACGTTACCATTGTTCCACTGTCCTAGATCCAGATTCACCATGCGGGTCCAGGTTCCAGTATTAATGAATGTAGTACCGTCATTGAAAATACGAAGTGTCGGATTGTGAGTGTGTCCTACAATCAGGACGCGCGACTCAGGATTCTTCTCAAAGAATTGACGAGTAAGAGACTCGTAATCCTGGAAGAGCTCAAGCTCGCGGAAGATGTCTTCAAATACCTGTTTCAGACTTCTCTTCGTCATGTAGAAGTGCCAGAAGCGCACCATCACGAAGTAGTAGAAGTTTGAAAGCATAAAACGGAACGTAAAGAACGTATCGAATAGGATACCGTGAATGATAAAGTGCTTAATCGGGCGAACAGCATTAATGAAGTGGCGCTCTTGCTTGTACTTATTAATCACGTTCGTTACATAATACGAGCCCCAAGGCGGAATGAAATACTTCTCACCATTAAGAGTCTCCACTACTGCGTTCTCTTGATCGAATTCATGGGCACGTTCATACTGGTGACCGTGTTGAATACAAACGCCTTTGATCGGCACGTGAGTCGAGATTGAGTTCGATAGAATGATGTTCTTACGAAGTTCACCAAAATAGTTTAAGAACTCCTCTTTCATGGAGTCAAAAACAAACTCAGCGTCGTGGTTACCAATGATATAAACGATGCGCTTATTCGGCTTAGAGAGGAAACGCTTAAGGGCATCCAAAACACCAGTATGAGCACGCATGATCATACGAAGCTTGGCCAGTGCCGCCGATTCGCTCCAGAATTCATCGTCATAGAACTCTACATACGGCACGGCCAGGAAATCCAGGAAGTCCCCGTTAATAACGAGTTCTACTTCGATTTCAAGGTAGTCACCTGCTGAGTAGTAATTAAGAAAGTCGATGAGTTCATTATCGTAATGAAAATCCTCGAGAAGATTTCTCTTCCCCTTAATCATCTTCCCCGCACTTAAATGCAGATCAGAGATGACCAGAACAACTTTTTGAACATTATTCTTTTGATGGGATTTCATAGGCCTTTTTACCAAACAATAACGGAACTTCCTGGAAGGCCGGACTTACCGGAACAAATGTCACAGGAGCATTCGTTTTATTTTCAATCTCGACGGTCTCCGTCTTTCCAGACTTCACCGAGATGAATTTTAAAATTTTTCCACCCACGATAAACTTCCCTACCTGATCAGACAGGGCACGGTTCTCAACCATCACCGCGAACATGGGTTTTGCTTTTTCGGGAGAAAGAACATTCATGCTACGGTCATTGATCTGGATGATAAAACCTTCAGTCTTCACTGCCGCAGTGGCAAGAAGAGGGAACAATAAAATCATCCAAAACTTCATAGCATAAACCTTAATTCAGAAAGCTTCTTAATTTCGTCACGAAGTTTGGCGGCCTCTTCAAACTGTAGGTCTTTGACCGCTTCTTTCATGAGCTGTTTTAATTCTACAATTTTAGCATCAATTGCTTCTGGAGAAAGTCTTTGCTCAGAAATTTCTTTAACCCGTGCTTTCTTGTCGGACTTCTTGGCACCTCGAAGAACCTCAATCACGCCCCCACTGACCTTTTTAGCGACAGTTTTAGGAGTCTGGCCGTGCTTTTCGTTATAGGCCTGCTGCTTGATTCGACGTTCGGCCGTTACTTTCATGGCCTCTTCGATGCTTGGAGTCTTTTTAAAGCCGTAGAGAATAACTCGTCCTTCTGAGTTTCGGGCCGCTCGACCAATCGTTTGGATGAGAGAACGGGTCGATCGAAGGAAGCCTTCTTTATCGGCATCAAGAATTCCCACTAAGGCGACCTCTGGAATATCCAGACCCTCACGAAGGAGGTTAATCCCGACCAGGATATCGAATTCTCCGAGTCGAAGATCACGCAGGATCTCCATTCGTTCAAGAGTATCAATGTCAGAGTGAAGATATTTGATCCTCATTCCTACACCCTTATAGAAATCCGTTAGCTCTTCGGCCAGACGTTTCGTCAGAGTGGTAATGAGTACACGGTAACCATTAGCGATGACTTTCTTCGCTTCGACTAACATGTCATCCACTTGGTTCTTGGCATCTTTAAATTCAATGACCGGATCTAAGAGACCAGTCGGACGAATGATCTGCTCAGCATATTCACCGTTCGTTTTCTGAAGCTCATAATCGGCCGGTGTGGCTGAGACAAATAGTACCTGATCCAACTTACTCTCAAATTCAGGAAAGTTTAGCGGACGGTTATCAAGAGCACTTGGAAGACGGAAACCGAAATCTACGAGATTTTGTTTTCTCGCGCGGTCTCCTTTATACATACCTCCTACTTGCGGAATCGAGACGTGAGACTCATCCACAATGAGAAGGAAATCCTTTTTGAAATAATCTAAGAGTGTATAAGGTGGCTCACCCGGAGCATTTCCGGCAAGATGGCGAGAATAGTTTTCAATACCAGGACAAAAACCCATCTCTTCCATCATCTCTAGATCAAGTAAGGTTCTCTGAGAGAGACGCTGTTCTTCAACAAGTTTTCTCTGCTCTTGAAGTTCGTTCAATCTTTCACGCAACTCAACTTTAATATTTGCAATCGCCGACTTCATCTTATCTTTGCCTACCACATAGTGAGACTTCGGATAAATATCAACGCGTTGAAGAGGTTGAATCACTTTGCCCCGCAAGGGATCCACCAAGAAAATCCCATCGACAACATCATCAAAGAATTCAACTCGTACGACTTGAGAATCTTCGTATGCCGGGAAAACTTCTACAATATCACCGCGAACACGGAAGGTACCACGGTGGAAATCGGTATCATTTCTTTGGTACTGAATATCAACCAGGCGACGAAGAAATTCGTCGCGATCGAGCTTGTCTTGATTTAAGAGCATGATTCTCTGATTGAAATATTCATCAGGAGCACCAATACCGTAAATACAGCTGACTGAAGCGACTACGATCACGTCTTCGCGAGCAAACAGCGAACGGGTACATGAGTGACGAAGCTTCTCAATTTCGTCGTTAATGGCGGAATCTTTCTCAATATAGGTATCTGAGCCAGGCACATAGGCCTCGGGCTGATAGTAATCGTAATAGGAAACGAAATACTCTACGGCATTGTTGGGAAAGAACTCTTTAAACTCAGCAAATAGCTGGGCGGCCAGGGTCTTATTGGGGGCCAGAATTAAGGTTTTCTTACCCAATCGCTGGATAACATTCGCCATCGCGAAGGTCTTACCTGATCCCGTTACCCCTAAAAGGGTCTGAAACTTCTCTTTTTTCTGAAAATTATTAGCAATAGATTCAATCGCCTGGGGTTGGTCCCCCATCGGTTTGAAAGCAGACTCTAATTGAAATTTACCTGTCATAAAATTTACTCTTGCCAAAGGCTTCGATTGAATGAGATGAATTATACGTTTAACCACTAGGGATAGTTATATGGACATGATGCCTCTTCGCATCACCACATTTTTCCACGCCTTCCACTCACAAGTCTATCCTATTTTATTCAATTCAGATTCACTTACTTTTGTCTCTCAGGAGGAGAATGATCAAGCATTTTGTATCACTCGCTAGTTTTTCCGTTTCTGATATTCAGTCCCTTATTGATAGGGCCCAGTATTTTTCTCTTCACATCTCTCAACCTGACAAAATCCAACATCTCTTAAAAAATAAAATCATCGTAAATGCGTTCTATGAGCCAAGCACAAGAACCCGTTGTTCATTCGAAATGGCGGCGAAAAGACTTGGCGCTGAGGTGATTAATTTTGTGCCAGAGAATTCGAGTGTGAAGAAAGGTGAAACGATCTACGACACTCTTAAAACTTTGGAGAGCCTTGGAGCAGATGGAATTGTGCTTCGTCACTCTGATGATAATGTGTTCAGCGATCTGTATGAGAAATTCAATACTCCCCTTCTTAATGCTGGTGCTGGAAAATACGAGCATCCTTCTCAGGGTCTTCTCGATCTCCTGACTTTGAAGCAAGAGTTTGGAAAACTGGAAGGTCTTAAGATCGCAGTTTGCGGAGACATCAAACATTCCCGAGTAGCAGGCTCACTCATGGTAGCGGCCGAGAAATTCGGCATGGAAATTTATTTATGCGGACCTGAGGCGATGCTGCCAAATGTTTCAAAACCATTCATTAAAAAAGCGAATTTCGAAGAAGTTCTGCCGATAGTAGATGCCGTCATGATGTTACGGATTCAGTTAGAGCGTCACGCAAGTCTTGAGCTAGATGCTAAGGCTTATCACACTCAATTTGGTCTAACTTCAGAACGAGTCAACAAGATGAGAAAGGATGCCATCATCATGCATCCGGGACCTTTTAACCGCGGAGTTGAAATTGCGGATGAAATTGTTGAGCACAAGCAATCGAGAATTTTTAAACAAATGGGTAACGGCGTATTCGCCAGAATGGCCATTTTAGAATGGGCCCTTGGCGGGAGTAAGTAATGAAAAAAATTAAACTGATTTTAGAAACTGGTGAAGAGTTCGTCGGCGAATCGATTGGGCACGAGATTGACGGTGCCCACTCTCTCGGCGAACTCGTTTTTAACACAAGTATGACGGGCTATCAGGAAATTATCTCTGATCCATCATACTGCGATCAGATGGTTGTGATGACTTACCCTCTGATTGGAAACTATGGTGTGAATAAAGATGATTTCGAATCTTTGACTCCAGCACTGAAAGGTCTGGTAGTCAGAGAATGTCCATCTGAAGGTTCTAACTGGAGAAACGAATACTCTCTTCGCGATTTCTTAAAGCGTTTCAAAATTCCTGGAATCGCGGGACTTGATACTCGTGAGCTTACAAAAAAGATTCGTGAGAAAGGTGTAATGAAAGCGGTGCTGGTACCTGAGACTTTCTCAGTAGCAGATGCTAAGCCTCTTCTTGAAAAATCACTTGGGAATGATCAGATCGCCCGCGTCTCAATCAAAAATCCGATTCACTTCCCTGGCGAAGGAAAACGCATTGTCCTGATGGACTTTGGTTATAAGAAAAATATTCTTCGCTCACTTATGAGAAGAAACTGTGACGTGGTGGTAGTTCCTTGGAACGCAACGACTGAAATGATTCAAAGTTACCGTCCACAAGGAATTCTTCTTTCAAACGGTCCTGGCGATCCAAAAGATGTCCCAGGTGTTCTTCCGGTGATTCGTGATCTTCAAAAGATGTATCCGATGTTCTGTATCTGTATGGGTCACCAACTCTTCGCTCTCGCGAATGGTGCTGATACCGAGAAACTAAAATTCGGTCACCGTGGTGGTAACCATCCGGTAAAAGATCTGAGTCTTGGTAAGGTTTTCATGAGCTCTCAGAACCATGGTTATGCTGTAACAGTGAGTTCAGTTGAAAAATCAAACTTAGAAATTTCTCAAATCAACATCAACGACAATACAGTGGAAGGTCTTCGTCACAAGACGCTACCTGCCTTCTCAGTTCAGTATCATCCGGAAGCTTGTCCAGGTCCTGAAGATACTGGTTGGTTATTCGATGACTTTCTGAATTCAATAAGGAAATAACAATGCCTCTACATCCAAATCTTAAAAAAGTATTAGTCATTGGTTCAGGCCCGATTGTTATCGGACAAGCTGCAGAGTTCGACTACTCAGGAACTCAGGCGGTAAAGTCCTTAATTGAAGAAGGTCTAGAAGTGGTACTGGTAAACTCAAACCCAGCGACCATCATGACGGACAAGGAAACTGCTCACAAGGTTTATATCGAACCTCTGACGAAAGAGTTTCTTCTAAAAATCATTCACAAAGAAAAGCCAGACGGAATCGTTCCTACTCTGGGTGGTCAAACTGCACTTAACTTAGCAGTGAAGCTTGAAGAAGAAGGTCACCTTAAGCGTCTAGGTGTTCAGCTTCTTGGCTGTAAGGTCGATACGATTCAAAAGGCCGAAGATAGAAAACTCTTTAAAGAACTCATGGTGAAAATTGATGAGCCAGTACCTGAATCACGAATTGTGACAACGGTTGGTGAAGCTCTTGAGTTCACAAATAAGATTGGTTACCCAGTGATTATCCGCCCTGCCTTCACTCTTGGTGGAACAGGTGGAGGTATCGCTACATCTGAAGAAGAACTTTTCACAATCACGACTTCGGGTCTAGCCGCTTCTCCGATTCAGCAGTGTCTGATCGAGAGATCAATCGCGGGCTTTAAAGAAGTTGAGTACGAAGTAATCCGTGACAGCAATGATAACTGTATTATCGTGTGTAACATGGAGAACATCGATCCAGTGGGTGTTCACACAGGTGACTCGATCGTAGTTGCTCCAAGCCAGACACTAAGTGATAAGGAGTACCAACTTCTTAGAACATCGGCTCTGAAGATCATCCGCTCTCTCAAAATTGAAGGCGGATGTAACGTTCAATATGCTCTCGATCCACACTCATTCCAATATTATGTGATAGAAGTGAATCCAAGGGTATCTCGCTCTTCAGCTCTAGCAAGTAAGGCAACTGGTTATCCGATTGCTAAGATTGCGGCGAAGATTGCGGTTGGCTTCACACTGGATGAAATCATTAATCCTGTGACAAAGAAGACCTACGCTTGTTTTGAACCAGCACTGGACTATATGGTGAGTAAGATCCCACGCTGGCCATTTGATAAGTTCAATAAAGCGAACCGTCGCCTGGGAACTCAGATGAAGGCTACAGGTGAAGTAATGGCGCTAGGACGTACTTTTGAAGAGTCGATGCTCAAGGCAGTTCGCTCTTTGGAAGTTGGTCTTTATCACCTGGAACTTCCGGAACTAAAAGATAAAACGATCCCTGAGATCATGGAGAAAATAAGTAAGCAGGATGATGAGCGCTTTTTTGCTGTCGCGGAAGCGATGAGAAAGAAAGTACCTGCTAAAGATATCCACGAACTCACGAAAATTGATTACTTCTTCCTCGCCAAGATTCAAAACATTATCACGATGGAAGATAAGCTTGAAGCTGGAGACAAGACCCCGGAAACAGTGAGAGCAGCAAAGAGACTTGGTTTCTCTGATCGCTACCTTGCTCGAGTATGGAACACGTCTGAGGAAGAAGTTTTTAAATTCAGAAAAACGAACAAGATTACACCTGTGTTTAAAATGGTTGATACTTGTGCGGGTGAATTTGAATCATCAACTCCTTACTACTACTCTACTTACGAGAATCAAGACGAGGTCTTGGAGTCTTCTAAGAAAAAAGTGGTGGTGCTTGGATCAGGTCCAATCCGTATCGGTCAAGGGATCGAGTTCGACTACGCCACTGTTCACGCCATCGAAGCGATTCGTAGCATGGGCATGGAAGCGATCGTCATTAATAACAATCCTGAAACAGTTTCAACTGATTTCAATATCTCAGACAGACTTTACTTCGAACCTCTGACTGTGGAAGACGTTTACAACGTGATTGAACGTGAAAACCCAATCGGTGTGATCGTTCAGTTCGGTGGTCAAACAGCAATTAACCTTGCTGAGCCACTAGCTAAGCGTGGAGTAACAATCCTTGGTACATCGACAGATGATATCGACCGCGCGGAAGACAGAAAGCGCTTCGAGGCCCTTCTTCGCGAATTAAAAATCGCTCAACCTCTAGGTGTGACAGTAACTTCAATCAACGAAGCAGTTGAAAAATCAGCACACTTAGGTTTCCCAGTGATTGTACGTCCATCATATGTACTTGGTGGTCGCGCAATGGAAATCGTTTATAACGAAACTGAGCTCATGGATTACATGAAGCGCGCGGTTCAGGTAAATCCTCAGCACCCAGTTCTAATCGACAGATATATGATCGGTCGAGAAATGGAAGTGGACGCGATCTGTGACGGTGAAACAGTATTCATCCCTGGGATTATGGAACACATTGAGAAGGCGGGAGTTCACTCTGGTGACTCAATCGCGGTTTACCCTCCTCAAAGTGTTTCTCAAGACATTCTGGATAAACTTTCTGAAACCACTCTTTCAATCACCAAGGCCCTCAACATTAAGGGTCTCATTAACCTTCAATTCGTGATTTATAAAGGTGATGTGTTCGTACTTGAAGTGAACCCTCGCTCAAGCCGAACTGTACCATTCCTTTCTAAAGTAACAGGTGTTCAGATGGCCAAGGTCGCAACAAAAGCGATCATGGGTGAATCACTTCTTAAACAAGGTTACTTCCACGGCACTCTCGCTCCGAAAAGCGATGTCGCGGTAAAAGCTCCAGTGTTCTCATTCGCGAAACTCTCTGAAGTTGAGATCGCTCTGGGACCTGAGATGAAATCAACCGGCGAAGTAATGGGTAAAGATAAGATTTTCGAGAAGGCCCTTCATAAAGCATTCGTGGCTGCAGGACTTGTGATTCCAGACTCGGGAACAATCCTTGCGACTATCAATGATATGGATAAGGAAGAAGCGGTAAAACTTTTCAAGCGCTTCTACCAAGTGGGCTTTGACTTCGTAGCGACTGAAGGAACGGCAAAGGTCCTGAAGGCCGCGAACATTCCGGTTAAGACCATCGCACGTATCGGTCAGGCAGAGGACGATATCATTAAAGAAATCAGATCAGGTCGCGTGGCCCTCATCATCAACACTATCTCGAAAGGGAAAAACGTTGAATCAGATGGTTTCAAGATGAGACGTCTTGCAGTTGAGCGTGGACTTCCTTGCTTAACTTCACTTGATACAACTGAAGCACTTCTTCGCACGATTGAAAGAAACACTTACTCAATGGACCCACTAGCATGATTCCTGCGAATAAGATCATCGTTGCTCTAGATGTCTCTGATGAAAAGAAGCTTCATGACCTCATGGATTCCCTTAAAGGCCATGAGGTTTGGACCAAAATCGGAATGGAAGTGTTCTACGCTTTAGGACCAAAAGTTATTCATGAAGCGAAAGATCGTGGTTTCAAAGTATTCCTGGATCTAAAACTTCATGACATTCCTAATACAGTAGGTAAAGGCATCGCCTCTCTTTGTAAGCTTCCGATCGACATGGTGAATGTTCACGCCGCCGGCGGAAGTGAAATGATGAAGCGTGCTGCAGAAGCGGTTAAAGCTTCTGGCCACTCCCCGCTTCTCATTGCCGTTACTCAATTAACTAGTACCACAACTGAACAGATGAACCGTGAACAGAAAATCATGGGAGATGTGAAAGACAGTGTGGCGCATTTTGCGAAACTCGCTCAAGACAGCGGTTGTGATGGTGTAGTGTCTTCGCCACTTGAAGTTGAAGCAATTAAAGCATTTTGTGGGAAAAGGTTTTATACCGTTACTCCGGGAATCCGCCCTGCCGATTCGGCCGCCAATGATCAAAAGCGCATCACGACTCCGATGGATGCTCTTCGACTTGGAACTGATTATATGGTGATTGGTCGCCCGATTACTGAAGCGGCAAACCCTCGCGAAGCTCTCGAACAAATTTTGAAAGGACAATAACATGAATCATGCTGAACAAGTTGCAAGTATCCTTCTTAAAGAAAAAGCTGTTTTCCTTCGTCCGCATGATCCTTTCACTTGGACTTCTGGAATCAAGTCTCCCGTTTACTGTGATAACCGCCTCCTTATTTCGACGGTGGATTCACGTGAATATATCATTAAGGCCTTCGCTGAAGCAGTTAAAGCACTTAAAGTGGATGTTGTGGCCGGAACCGCTACGGCCGGTATTCCATGGGCCGCCTGGATCGCCCAGGAACTAAAACTTCCTCTGATCTATGTTCGTAGCAGCAGCAAAGACCATGGCCGTCAAAACGCCATTGAAGGTGCTTCGACTCCGGGGCAGAAGACCGTCCTGATTGAAGACCTGATCTCGACTGGTAAGAGCTCCATTGCAGCCGGTAAGAAGCTTGAAGAAGCAGGTCTATCGGTTTTAAGCATCATGAGTATCTTCACCTACGATTTTCCTCAGGCCCAGGAAGTATTCCGCCAGGCGAATTTTAAATACCAATCACTTTCTAACTTTGAAGTCCTGGCGAAAGTCGCCTATGATAATAAAATGCTCGATACACAAGCATTACAGAATGTCCTGGAATGGAGAAAGAGCGTCGTATTTCCATGAAAAACTTAGAATATAAAAACAAGAAACTTCAATTCTCTAAAACTGATATCGCTTCCGTCGCCAAAAATAACAAAACACCATTTTACTTATACTCTGAAGAAATCCTGGTTAAGAACTACCAGGATTTCTATCAAGGTGCTGTGAATGCAAACCTGATTAATCCTCTGGTTTGTTTCGCACTTAAATCAAATCCGAATAAGGAACTGGTAAAGATTCTCGCGAAGATGGGTTCTGGTGCCGATATCGTATCGGGTGGTGAACTTAAACGTGCTATGGAATGTGGAATTCCGGCCGAGAAGATTGTGTTCTCAGGTGTGGGTAAAACTGAAGAAGAAATTCTTTACGCGCTTAAAGTATCGAAAGGGAAACTTTGTTCATTCAACATTGAGTCTCTGGAAGAGCTGGAGCTTATTAACTCATGCGCGAAACGCACAAAGACTGTTGCACGCATTTGTTTCCGTTTGAATCCGGTAGTAAAGCCAAAAACTCACAAATACATCTCAACTGGTAACAAGACTCATAAGTTCGGTTTACTAGAGAAAGACGTTCTATCGTTTCTAAAAGAAAAGAAATACTGGAGCCACTCAAAGCTTGTGGGTCTTTCGATTCACATTGGTAGCCAGCTTCTTGATCTTAAGGCCACAAAGAAGGCCATCGCTAAGATGTGTGACATTGCTCTTAAGACCCAAGCTCCACTTGAGTTTATCGACGTGGGTGGCGGTCTAGGTGTGGATTACCACCCTTCTGAAACAAAACGTATGCCTTCGATCGAAGAGTATATGACTCTCGTCTATAAGACGCTTCATAAAGAATTCTACTCAAAGTCTGATCTTCGTCCGCGCGTGGTATTTGAGCCAGGTCGCCGAATTATCGCGAAAGCAGGAATTCTGGTGATGAGAGTTCTAAGGAACAAGATTTCTGAAGATAACCACTTCGTGATCGTTGATGGTGGTATGAACGACTTCATGCGCCCTTCTCTTTACGGTGCTTACCATGGTGTAACACCTGTTCAGGAAGCGAAGGCGACAACTCGCGTTCACGTGGTTGGCCCGATTTGCGAAACATCTGATTGCTTCGGCTCAGATCGCCCTCTACCAGCGCTTAAGAGCGGAGATCTGGTGATCCTGGAAGATACTGGTGCCTACGGTTACAGTATGGGATCAAACTACAATCTTCGTGGAAGACCGCTGGAGCTTCTAATTCAGAAGAATCAGAAGTTAAAGACAGTGAATAAAGCGCAGGATTACAAAGAACTACTTTAAAAGATAAGGGCCCCAGAAGGGGCCCTTTTTATTTTAGCGGATTTTATAGACAAGAGTCTTAGAAGCAGAAAGAGATTCGAACTGATCAGAGTTCATAAACTGACCACCAACTTTAACAAACGTCTTAGCTGTTAGTTCATACTTACCAGATTCAAGGTCAACACCTAGTTTGTTGATGTCAACTGATGCTTTTGTGTCGTTTACAGCGACTTCACCTTGAGCAAGTTCACGATCGAAAAGAACAGTGTCTGAACCGAATAGCTTCTTATGCTCTACTTTAAGCGAGAAACCGATATTAGCGCGAGTTTCGGCCTGACCTACAGTGAAGTTAAGCTCTGAACCGTTAAGCGCGATATCAGACATTTTAACAGCTTTAAGAACTGGAGCTGCTTCAACTAGTTCAACAGCAAGAAGGCCGTCGATCATTTTCACTGAACCGTTCATGAAAGAACGTTCGTCTTGTTTCTTTTTAACGATGAAGAACTTTTTAGAACCAGTCGCTGTATAAGAAAGAGTTTCACCAGTTAGTCTAACGTTGATTGTTTCGCCAGGAGTTGCTTCTGGAGAAACTTTAGTTACGTCTACGATTACACGTGCTTCAACATCGTAGTCTTTAACTTGGAAATCAATTCTTCTTGTTCTTGTACAAGGATAATAAACAGTGCGATACATCGGCTCTTGGTAACAGTGACGAGGGCCTGGAATTGTACGACAGATTGGACCATGTGGACCAGGATGACATTGAGTCATTGAACCTCCGCCAGTACAAACAGTTCGGTATCCAGCCATTTCAGTACGTGAACAAGTATCAGTGTAGTCCTCATAACGATATTCAGTATGAGTTTTTTCGGTTCTTAGAATTACTTCGATTGAATTTTGAGAACCATCGTAAACGAACGTCTTTGAATCACTAGTTCTGAACTGAGCGAATGCATTTAATGAAGCCACTAGGGTCATCAAGCAAATAAGCATTTTCATGTGAATCTCCTCTGTAATTTGAGGGATTCATATCATTTATCGGGGAGAAGCAGTAAGAACGTGAAAATTTTACATGCATATCTCTATCATAATGAGTTCCAGTGTTTAGGTCGTATCGTGTTCAATTTTGATTCAGGCTCCGAGAGGTCCCTCATCGTCATCAGGCATTATCGCAGTATTGTATCGGATAGGGATATTTTTTATAAGTTTAGACCAGCTTGCACCAAGGTCGGTCGTTTTAAAATGCTCCCAATATTCATGGGCATTACATTTGTAATTCTTATCTTCATTCGATCGCCAAGAGACTTCCCCACAATGCTCCACCGAACATTTAACTTTTACGGCCTCACTTTCACACCACAAACACTTATAATGGTTTTCATTGGTAACAAGTGCAAGTTCGTAATAGCATTTATGGCATGCTCGAAACTTACTTCCCTTGCTGAGTAATCTCCCTTTTTTCCTGTTGATTGTTTTCATTCTGCTCGAGCATACATTCAATAAATGCTTCAGACTTTCTTCAATTGATCCAAATGATGGATCGGCACCTGCACTCTCCGTACAATCCTTAATAACACTTGCCCCCTTAAACTCTCCATCATACAAACGCTGAATCAATTCAAGAAGCCGAGAGACTTCTTCCACTTTATTCTGAATATTTTGTATAAAGTGACCATCTCTATGCTCAATGATATTCCGATCATTAATTAATGATAGTAACAGGCTAATTTCTTCATTTTTTAAAGTTACCTTAAAAAAATGTGTTGCTCGATTAAATGCGACACGACCAACACAATACATGGTCTGTTGTTCATTCTCAATTTTCGCATAGCCCTCTTTAAGATTATAAGGATCCTCGTCAAGTTTTTTAATATTATCTAATAAGAGAAATGGGCTCGCATTTTTCAGTACAGCCTTCGAGAACATTTCTAATGAATGAGCAAGACTTTTGACTGACTCAGAAACGAAATATCCTGCTTGATCATTATCTGCTTCATAAAGTTCAGTAGCAATTCCCAAGAATTGAATTGCTCGTCCGAAAGAAAACGCTGACCTCGAACGAAAATCTTTTCGAAACTGTGATCGTACTCTACGAGTTTTTTTCGAGGGAACTTCAGCTTGCACTTTCGGCTTATTCATATCAATTCCTTAAAAAAATAAATCGGACACTCTCAAGTATCGGAATGTAACTTTATTTTGTTACCAGTTTTGGATAAATTTTAAGCGAGAAGTAATTCTTTGATTTGTTCTTGATCAGCTGGAAATGCTACGACATTAGAAATATCTTGAAGTCGTTTAATGTCATATTCTTTTAGAAAAGAACTTTCTGAATTATACACCGTTAGAAATCGTCCGTGGCCACTATCTCTTTCGAGGTCGTACCAATCGATAAAGATTTCATGCGAAACTTGTTTCGCTGAAGTTGGATTATTGCATGATAGTGTATGAATGAGATTGAAATTGCTTGGACTTTTAACTCCAAATGGAATTTTAACAGTTCTGTCCGGAAGAGTAATCTGATAATCATTAACGATTAGACCTGGGGCTATTTTTAGATCCTCAAGGAGAAAGAGCTCAAATTCCGCTTTAAATTGAGACGTAATTTTAAATCTCTGATTCATCACCATATCTGAAACTCTAAGACATGACTGAGCCGTATCAATGATCGCAAGCGGCAGTTCCATTTCGCTTCTAGCAAAAGTTTTTATTTCACCCTTCTCAAATTTAAGATCAAAGAGCGCACACACCTCTTCGATGTAATTCATTCTTTTTTTATTTGTAAAAGGAGAAACCCACGCGTTCCTGAGGAAGTCGGAAGTAAATCCCATATCAGTTACAATGAAGCCATCCCCACCTAGGTCCGAATGTGGCTTAACAAAAACATCTATATATTCGCCATTAGGAAATTGAAGCTTCGTTGCAATGCGAACGATACCACCTTTAACAACATCACATTCTTTGATGATGGAAAAGCCTGCAAGATTTGAAGTAAGTATAGAACATGAAAGTGTCATTTATTCAGCCTCGGGATCAATAAAATTCCCTACTAGTTCTATGTTAGCTTGTTCACACAAAATGTTAAAGACTTCCCTTGCCCTTAATTGATCCAAATCTTTTCTCGAATGGGCGGACCTAAGATTTCTTCTTGAATCTAGGATACTTTGATATTCATGTTTATGGGTTCGACCTGCATCTTTGTGAATACTCCCTCTTACACAAACTCTACAAACTGGACCGATATTTTGTATTACAAAGTTGAATACTACAGTATTAAGTTCTGGTTTGAAGGTGCCATTAAGATAAACCTCCCACCCAAGATCATTTTCCACGATAACATCTTCAAAGATGAGTGATGAAGGATTGTTCTTATCCTCTACGAATTTAATATCGCTGCGAATTGTTTTTTTGACTTTAAGTAATGATTGAAATTCAGATTGCTCCATAATTCACCTTTAGGAGCCCTTTCGACAAAATTATTAAAGGGATTAACTTAAGAATTCTTGATTGCCCGAGTGATTAAGTCCTGAGCTTATATTTAAATGAAAAAGGCCCCTTTCGGGGCCCTCTTCAATCAAGAATTCTAAATCGCTAATTAGCGCTTATAGATAAGTGTACGAGAAGCAGAAGTAGTTTCGAACTGTCTGCCATTCAAAAGCTCGCCAGCGTGCTTAAAGAAGATTTTCGCTGTAAGCGTGTGACGACCGCTACCAAGTTCAACACCAAGCTTATTGATATTGATCTGAGCATCAGAGCTAGTCTCTTGAGAGTTGATCATGATTTCGTTTGCAGAAAGCTCACGATCAAAAAGAGTTGTTGAAGAACCAAGAACTGGGTTCTTCTTGATATCCAGAGAGAAACCTAGGTGATCACGAACTGCAATCGGACCCATCTTGATGTTAAGAACGTCGTTCTTAATACCAATGTTTGTAACTTCTAGTGCTTTAACGATTGAAGCAGCTTCAACTAGCTCAATACCGTAAGAAGCATCAATTAGTTTAAGACCACCAGTCATCTGAGTCTGAATGTCTTGTTTAGTTTGCATTACGAAGAACTTCTTCGAGCCAACAGCTGAAAGTGAAAGACGGTCGCCATCAAGAGTTGCCTTGATTGTCTCGCCTGGAGTTAGACCTTCAGCGATTTTAGCGAAGCTTAGATCAACAGTTGCTTCAACGAAGTAGTCATGAACTTCGTATGGAACGCTAACTGTCTGCCAACAAGGATAAGAAACAGTTCTTGTTACTGGAGTTTGAGTACAAACATGTTGACCTTGAGGACCTGGACGACAAATTGTCTGCCAATAAGTCTCTTGACGGTAACAAGTCGTATAACGTTGCTCATAACGGTATTCAGTGTGAGTCTTTTCAGCACGAAGAGACATCATCGCCGTGTCTTGAGTACCATCGTAGAAGAATGTTTTAGTTTGTGATGTTGCAAATGCCGAAAGGGCAAACATCAGCACAGAAATTGCTGTGAGTAGTTTCATCGATAACTCCCTTAGTTATAAAACGAACAATAATTGAAACTATCATGCTCCAATTAAGTAAGGAAACCGATGTCAGTTTTTTTAGGGATATTGAGGGAAGCTAGAGTCAAACTGACCCTAGCTTTGCACCTTCCAAGACGTAGAACCGTCTGGGTTATCTTTTAATTCGATACTCTTCTGTGTCAATTCTTTGCGAATCTCATCAGCGCGGGCCCAGTTCTTGGCCGCTTTGGCCGCTTTACGCTCTTCAATCAGTCCTTCAATCCATGCTGCATCGACTCCTGTCGAGCTTGTGTCTTGATCGTGCTTATGAAGGGCATCGATAACCGCTTGAGGATCTTTATTAATGAGTCCAAGCGCCTCTTCCACGAACTTAATCGTGTTGTTCACCTGAACGATGTTCTCAGCTGATAATTTATCTTTATTAGCTTTTACATAACGAATGAATGAGAAGAAATGCCCTAGAGCTCCTGCTGAGTTAAAGTCATTTGAAAGCTCTTCCATCATCTTCTCGATGGTCTCAGAGATCGTTCCATCAGCTGAAGGATTCGCCGCAGATGTATAAGTCTTCGCTTCAAGCGCGAACTCGTGAATACGCTTCACTTCATCCAGCGCACGTTGAAGAACTTCATCACTCCACTCAAGACGAGCACGGTAGTGAACTGAAAGAAGAATATGACGAAGCACTTGTCCGCCGTACTTCTCAACGAAGTCACGAATCTTAATCACGTTACCAAGAGACTTGCTCATCTTCTCAGTACCGAAATTCAAAAACTCATTGTGGGCCCAGTTATTACAGAATGGACACTTGTTGGCCGCTTCTGATTGAGCAATTTCATTCTCGTGGTGTGGGAACATAAGATCCACGCCACCGTGGTGAAGATCAAGTGTTGGTCCTAAGAACTTCTTTGCCATCGCTGAACACTCAATGTGCCAACCTGGACGACCTTTACCCCATGGAGAATCCCAAGCAGGCTCTCCTGCTTTTGCTGGCTTCCATAGAACGAAGTCTGAAGGGTTTTTCTTACGAGAATCTACATCGACACGAATACCGTGCTGAAGTGATTCTAGATCTTTCTTAGATAGTTTTCCGTATTCAGCGAATGAAGGAACGTTGAAAAGAACTTCCCCGCCCTCAACCACGTATCCTGAACCATTCTTAATAATGTCTTCGATCATCTTGATGATCTCAGGCATGGTTTCAGTTACTTTTGGTGTATGAGTCGCCGGCATCATTCCTAAAGAGTTCATGTCTGTTTCACACTCTTTAACGAAAAGAGCTGCGTGCTCAATAGGATCACGTTTAAGCTCTTTCGCGCGATCGATAATCTTATCATCAACGTCAGTGTAGTTACGAACGAACGTCACATCATAACCAAATGCTTTTAAAACACGGTTAAAAAGATCGCCCACAACTAATGCGCGAGCGTTTCCGATGTGAAGGAAGTCATAAGTCGTCGGGCCACAAGAATAAAACTTTACCTTGCCTGGTTCGATCGTTTGAAAAACTTCTTTCTTACGAGTGAGGTTATTGTGAACTTTTAATTCTCTGGCCATCGGTCCTACTTCTTAAGTTGAGCTACGCGCTTCTTTAAAACAGTTACTGGAGTAAGTGGGATCAAAAACTTCAGATCCGGTCCGTGATCGTGGCCAGTAAGAGCGGCACGAACACCCTGGAAAAGCGGCTTCCCTTTTACACCCATTTCTTTTTTCACATGGTCCATCCAACCGTTCAGCTGGGCCTCTGTGATAAATTCAGTTGTTGCCTTTGAAACGTCTTCATAAATGAAGTCGATGATCTTCGGAGTTGTTTCCCAAGAAAGGATCTCTTTAAGCGCATCAGTCATTTCAAAGTTTTCACTTAGAACTAATTCATTAACAAGTCTTGGGAAATCCGGAATGAATTGAGCATACTTCTTAAGAAGCTCAACACAGGCGTTTTTCCACTCTGGAGTTTGCTTATTGAAGAAACCTGTCTCAGGCTCTTTTTCAACTAGCGCGATAAGAGAGGCATTATCCATCTTCTTAATGTGCTCAGAGTTTACCCACTTAAGTTTTTCAAGATCGTACATCGCTGCAGATGCTGAGAAGCGATCAAGCGTGAACACATCTTTAAGATCCGCTTTATCGAAAATATCTTTTTCCGCCGGGTGAGACCAACCAAGAAGACAAAGATAATTATTCATCGCTTCTGGAAGGTAGTGCTCATTACGGTAAAGGTTCACTGAAGTAGCGCCATGACGTTTTGAAAGCTTCTGACGGTCGTGACCGATAAGAAGGGATACGTGAGCGAACTCCGGAAGTTTAGCACCTAGAGCTTCATAGATCATAAGCTGACGAACAGTATTGTTAAGGTGATCTTCTCCACGGATTACGTGAGTGATTTCCATTAACCAGTCATCGATCACACAACAGTAGTTGTAAGTCGGAAGACCATTTGAGCGCATGATAACGAAGTCACCTACCATATTGTCAGGGTAAGTTACTGAACCTTTCACTTTATCATTTAGCGTATAAGACTTCTTAGGGGCCTTAAATCGAATAGCAGTTTTCTCACCAGCAGCAACACGAGCTTTCGCTTCTGCCCAGTGCTCTTCATTTCTCCACTTACCTGAATAATGAGGATCATTACCTTCAGCTTCGTTTTGAGCTTTCATGGCCTCTAGTTCTTCTTCAGTACAGAAGTCATAGTAAGCAACACCTTTATCGATCAGTTGCTGAGCATATTTAGCATAGATGTGAAGACGCTCAGATTGGCGATATGGACCGTATTTCTCAACGGGCTTATCCGGACCTTCGTCGTGGATAATGCCTAACCATTTAAGGTCGTCGATTTGAAGTTTTTCGTATTCAGCATTTGAACGTTCAAGATCTGTATCTTCGATACGAAGGATGAAAGTTCCTCCAACCGCTTTTGAATAGAGATAATTATAAAGGGCAGTTCGCGCGCCACCGATGTGCAGGTAACCTGTTGGTGATGGGGCAAATCTAACTCTGACTGTCATAAAGGGAACTCCTCATATAAATATGAGGAACAGGATACACTCGAAGGGCGATTTTGAGAATGTTCTAGGTGTAAAGTGAGTCGATTTTCTCAGAGATCGCGCCTTCTGGAGTACCAGAAGATAGTGAAATCTCTTTTACGATCAATTCCTTGCACTGATCCAACATTTTTCTTTCACCAAATGACAGTTTTTTAGTCATTTTAAGAAGAAGCAGCTGGCGAAGAACGTCAGCAATCTCAAGAAGAGAGCCGGTCTTCACTTTCAGAGTATATTCGCGATGGCGACGGTTCCACGTCGACATATCAACTTTAACATTCTGGTCTTGAAGCAACTCGAAAACACCACTGATATCAGTCGATGGGATCAATGAACGAACACCTTCTTTACTATCAACGGGGATCATCACCTTCATGCCGTTAGAGACAACTTTGATGATGTAAAAGCTCTTCATTTCGCCATTTAATTCTTTCGTATCGACGCTGCAAATCTGACCTACACCGTGGCCGGGACATACAACGTGGTCGCCGAGATTAAACATGAGAACTCCTTCCAAATAAAAGGTATTTCCATGGATTTATAACGCATTGGCATAAAAAGCTCTACGCTTTTGAAATTTTTACAGTCTAATCATTAACTTAGAGACTTTTTGGAAGGGAAAACCGTGGAAAAAATACAGGAAAAGGGCCCCGGAGGGCCCTCAAACTTAAGATTAGTAAAAGACTGAGAACTGCAGGAATCGGAACTCGAGGTTCTGAGAGTACTCCAGCGCCCCACCAGTTGTTGAATCCTGGTTAACAAAGGCGATCTCAGGAGTATAAGTCAGGTGACGGATACCAAAATAAGACAGGTCTACACGTTTACCCACGGCCAGTTGAATTGTCCCCACTTCATCTCGACCACCGCCGCTCAATGTATTGGCCCATTCTAGACCCCATTTAACCGAGGCATAGTAAGCGTTTTGGAGATCGCTTGTATTATTGAGATAAGCAGCCACATTAAAGCCGTAATCCTCAATGTCTCCACGTCCAGATTCGGTGCCACTCTTATAATTAACACCACCACCGAGTTGGAGCTTATCAAATTGTGGCAATTGGTAGGCATAGTTCAATCTTAGATCGAGATCCATGCTGTTATCAGCGTTTTGATCCTTCGACTTAGATTTACTGAAAGATAGCACCCCATTTAAGAGAGAGTCGGCATTAAACTCAATCATGCTTCGTTGACCAGTCGACCCCTGCTGAGCATAGGCGGATCCTCCAACCAGCAGTGCAGATGCAGTTAATGCCACCATAATCTTTTTCATAATGATCCCCTTTTCTATCTGTTGATCTCTACTCAAAGAGACGAATTCATACTCTTTGGAATTTTAACAACCGATGGAAATCATGAAAAAGTGCGGGGTTTCTACACAGGAAGAGTTCACTCAAATATGGATAGTCTGATTCTGGTAACTTATAAGGAAATAGAAGTGAAATGCAGACAAGTAGGATAAAAAAAAGGCCCCACATAAGTGGGGCAAATACATTAGAAGAATACTGAGAATTGAAGAAACTTAATCGCTAAATTTTGTGACCACTGTTCATCAGATGAGCTTTTTGTCGCAGTCTCCGAAGTGAAAGCTAATTCGGGAGAATATGTTACATTTTCAAGATTTAAAAACTCTAAAGGAAAGCGTTTACCAACAACCACTTTCCCCACCAGTTTTTCCTCGTGAGAATTTGGTGTGTTGAGACTGTTATTCTCCCAACCCATACCTGCGTACACGCCAGCGTAGTAAGATTTTCTAAAATCGGTATCTAGGTTGTAGATCCCCCCCAATAAGAAAGCATACGACTCAAAGAAGCCTGCCGAGTAATCTGCGTGAAGGTAATTCCCCTGAATAGCAAATTGTATGTGATCCGAAACAGTACGTGCAACGTTCACATAAAGTGCACCGTTATTAGTTTCATCGGTCGCCTGCTCTTTTGATTTCGTCTTAGAATGATTGAATGCTCCATACATAATGGCATCACCATTAAATTCCACCATATGATTTTGTGCGAGTGATGAGAAAGAGAACGCGAGAATAAAAAGGAGCACTAGCGCCTTCATAGAACCTCCAATGATTGATGAGGCAAAAATTCTATGAAAGGAAAAACAAAAAGGCCCCACCGAAGTGAGGCCTTATATCGACTAATGTTTCGCTAGAGATTAGAAACGGTTTGTAAGCTCAGAACGCTCGAAGAAGTAAGCGATCTCTCTTTCAGCAGCTGTAGCTGAATCTGAACCGTGAACTGAGTTCTCGCCTACAGACTTAGCATATAGCTTACGGATTGTGCCTTCAGCAGCGTTAGCTGGGTTTGTAGCACCCATAAGCTCGCGGTTCTTCATAACTGCGTTTTCGCCTTCAAGAACCATAAGCATAACTGGACCTGAAGTCATGAAGTTTACTAGTTCGCCGAAGAAAGGACGCTCTTTGTGCTCGATATAGAAACCTTCAGCTTTCTCTTTTGATAGCTTAGCGAATTTAGCGCCAGCAATGCGAAGACCATTCTTCTCGAAGTGAGCGATGATGTTCCCGATATTGTTATCAAGAGTTGAGTTAGGTTTAATGATTGAAAACGTTTTTTCGATGGCCATTGTGAGCTCCTTATAATTTTTTCGATTTTACTTCTTTAATACTTCTGCGATCTTTTGTCCAAGTTCTGCTGGAGAACGGGCAATTGTTACACCACATTCTTGTAGAATCTTGAACTTAGCTTCAGCAGAATCGTCTTCGCCAGAGATAATCGCACCAGCGTGACCCATACGCTTACCTTTTGGAGCCGCTGCACCAGCGATGAAGCTCACAACAGGTTTAGACATATTAGCTTTGATCCAACGAGCAGCGTCTGTCTCAGCAGTACCACCAATCTCACCGATCATGATCACAGCTTTTGTATCAGGATCTTTCTCGAACATTTCAAGAACGTCGATAAAGTTAGTGCCGTTAACCGGGTCACCACCGATACCTACGCATGTAGATTGACCGATCTCACGTTGAGTAAGTTGGTAAACCGCTTCGTAAGTAAGAGTACCTGAACGAGAGATTACTCCCACGTTACCTGGCATATGAATGTGGCCAGGCATAATTCCGATCTTACACTCACCCGGAGTGATAACACCCGGACAGTTAGGACCGATTAGGCGTGACTTAGAACCTTTAAGCGCGGCCTTAACTTTCACCATATCGATCACTGGAATACCTTCAGTGATACAGATGATAAGAGGCATTTCAGCATCGATACACTCGATGATTGAATCAGCAGCAAACGGAGGTGGAACGAAAATCATGGCTGCATTTGCGCCAGTTTCTTTCATTGCTTCGTAAGTTGTGTTGAAAACAGGGATACCTTCGTGAACTGTGCCGCCTTTACCAGGAGTAACACCACCAACAACGTTCGTACCGTAGTCACGAGATTGTAGAGTGTGGAAAGTACCTTGTTTACCAGTTAGACCAACAGTGATCAGACGAGTATTTCTATTAATTAAGATAGCCATATTATTTAGCTCCCTTCGCAGCTTCTACCGCTTTTTTAGCGGCATCAGCGAGGTCATTAGCTGGAGTAATTTTTAGTCCAGATTCTGCAAGAATCTTCTTACCAAGAGCAACGTTTGTGCCTTCTAGACGAACAACTAGAGGAACAGTTAGACCCATCTCACGAGCAGCATCAACTACACCGTTAGCGATGATGTCACACTTCATGATCCCACCGAAGATATTCACAAGAATTGCTTTAACGTTTGAATCTTGAAGAATGATTGAGAATGCTTTTTGTACTGTTTCTTTAGTAGCTCCGCCGCCCACGTCTAGGAAGTTAGCAGGAGTACCGCCGTGAAGCTTAAGGATATCAAGTGTCGCCATCGCAAGACCTGCACCATTAACTAGACAGCCGATGTTACCATCAAGAGAGATATAAGATAGACCGAATTTACCAGCTTCAAGTTCTTGAGCAGATTCTTCTGTCACGTCTCTCATCGCTTCGATTTCCGGGTGACGGAAAAGAGCGTTGTCATCGAAGTTAAGTTTACCGTCAAGAGCTAGAACGTCACCTTGCTTAGTTGTAACAAGCGGGTTGATCTCAGCGATTGAACAGTCTTTTTCAATGTATAGCTTGTAAAGGTTCTCGAAGAAAGAAACAGCTTTCTTAAGTGTTTCGCCTTTAAGACCTAGAGCGTATCCAAGTTTACGACCGTGAGCTGGTGTGAAACCAGTTGCAGGATCAATGTGGCACTTAATGATTTTTTCTGGAGTATTGTGAGCAACTGTCTCAATGTCCATACCGCCTTCAGTTGAAACCATCATAGCGACTTTTCCAACTGTACGATCTAGAACGATACCACAGTAGTACTCGTGATCGATGTCACAACCTTGCTCGATAAGAACTTTAAGAACTTTCTTACCTTCAGGTCCTGTTTGGTGAGTAACAAGTTGCATGCCAATAATTTCTTTAGCAAGTTTTTCAACTTCTTCTAGAGAGCGAGCAAGCTTAACACCGCCACCCTTACCACGGCCTCCGGCATGAATTTGAGCTTTAACAACCCAAACTTTAGTATCTAGTTTTTTAGCAACTTCTACGGCCTCAGCTGGAGTATTAGCAACTCCGCCTTTAAGCACCGAGATGTTGAACTGTCGCATCAGGTCTTTGGCCTGGTACTCATGCACATTCATAGGCTCTCCTTAAAACTTCATTTGAATAGGACACATTATAGGCATTTTGCGGGGTCAGACAACGAAAAGGTCTTGAAAAACGCGGAATTGAAGAGGCATCATAGAGGCGCGAGGTGTTATGACTAAAAAATATTTTATCCTCCATCCCGCTGTCTTCAAACTTGATGGCGGCGCTATGTTCGGGATTATTCCAAAACCATTATGGTCGAAACAAATTCCGGCCGATGAATTGAATCGAATCCAATTGAGTCTTCGTGTCATGCTTATTCAAACTGCCACCAAAAATATCCTGGTGGACACTGGAATTGGTGATTATCACGGGGAAAAGTTCGATGATCGCTTCGGAGTTGTGGGTCCACAGAACCCATTAGTAGAGACACTTCAAAAGAACTTCAATCTGAAGCCCTCGGACATCACGGATCTGATTGTTACTCACCTTCATTTTGATCACGTGGGTGGATTGGGACATGATGAGCAGGAACACCTGACTGTTTTTCCTAATGCAACACTCCACATCCACCGTCAACATTATGACTATTCCCTTCATCCAACCATGCGGGACGCGGGATCGTTTCATACTCAGTACTTTAAACCGCTGATCGAAAAGGCCGAGAAAGATGGCAAGATTCATTGGTTAAATGGTGAACAAGGGACAATTTTAACTGATGGTCCTGACAGTCTCTATTTTAGAGTCTCTCACGGACACACGCCGTTTTTGGTTCATCCTTATGATGAGAAGTTCATTTATATGGCGGACCTTGTTCCTACCAGCGCGCATATCTCCATTCCTTGGGTCATGGGTTATGACATCGCTCCGGGAATTACGACGGTTAATAAGGCGGAATTCTATCGCTTTATAATGGACAAGAATCTCACCATGATTTTTGAACATGATATGAAAGTCTGGGGCGCGAAAGTGAAACCGAAAGGTGAACACGATTTTGAAGCGGCCAAAACGTTTTCAGTTAGCGAGATCGATCTTCAGAAACCTGAAGTATTTTTTGAGTAATATCATTCTTAATGGCGGAGAAAGCTTTGCGGATTCGATTTGAATAATCCTGGATTTGGCTCGAAGTCGGATTTCCCTTCTTCGCCTGGAACTCTTCGATGAATTTCATAGACTCAAAACCAATTCGTTTAGACGTCATACGAACCATTGTTTCGTAATTTCTGCGAGTCGATCCGCCCTTCACTTGAGAGAGATCCACGTCCTTAAAGTACTTCTCATTTTCCACCACGAAGTTCGTGAGGAATGATCCGAATTTCTTCGTATAAGAATCGACCATCGGTTTCAAGTTCGTTTGAAATTTGCCCTTCTCCAGAAAATCCAGAAAGTGCTGTTCGATTTGAAGTGAAATGGCCTCTAGGGTTTGAAGCTTCTGCTGAAGGTCCTGCCAGAACATGTCTTCATGACTCTGGGCCAAAAGCTCTTTTTGAGTCTTTTGTTTGATCAATTTCTCCAGAATGCGATTGAATTCTTCGGCACCCTTGGTGAATAAAACAACTTTTGTTCTCGCCATATAGTTTGTGGCAGGAGGAACAAATTTATTCATGAGTTTTGCCAGAAAGCCTTCCCAGGCACACTCAGAGGCCTTGACATCCATTTCATACATGCCCGGAACAATTTTTGTGCCGGCCGAGAAATCAAAGCTCGAAAGTTCCACGACGTGATTAGTGAGAACACCTGATGATTTGAAAGCAACATTCTGATCATCAAGCGCGAGAAGCTTACCCGGTAAAGATTTAAAATTAACTTCAACCTTACAAGTTTCAAAGCTCGAAGTCACAAGCCAGATGTGAGAGTGATCACTTGGAAGATATTCTTTAAAGAAAATGGGTTTGTCCCATCCCTGAAAGCCAAGCTCTTTAGAAATTTTCTCATGGAGTTCCATCGTCATTTTTGGAAAACGACGGATCTCTACTTTCTCGTAATTCTTAATCATGCTGGCAAAAACAAAACCCACCATGATGACCCCGACTGCCACTGCAAAGGGCCACATTTTTCTGGCCTTTACCGGTGCACTCTCTTCGGTCTCAGGAATTGGAGGAAGCTCTTCTGTAAATGGAGGAGGTGTTTCTTCTTCAGGAATTGGAGGAAGATCCGGGACCTCATCCTTTGGTACTTTGGGAACTTTTTCTACGGGAATTTCAGGCAGTGGTTTTTTGGCCGTAAAAGAAGTGCTGAAAGGAACAGACTCTGCCATGCCTTCGCTCCAGATTTTAACTTCTGGAGTTATTTTTTTGTCCTCGACTAATTGCTCAAGTTCCGCCAATGAGTAAGGCCCCTCGTGCCCAGAAGGCAGAAGGATAAACCATTTAACAGAGTCCTTGTCAGTCCAGTCAAAATTTGACAACTTCATTTGAAACCAATGGAAATAAAAAGATTTTATGACGAAGCCAGAAATCACTCAATCACAAAAACGCTTTCAAGAATCCGTCGGGGCACTATTTAACGAAAATCGCCCAACTTCACTCTTTATTAAGAGCTCAACCGACATGGGTGTCGTGAGAAATGGTGGAAGGAATGGAGCAAGATTTGCTCCTCAATCTTTTCTTTCGACATTTAAGAAGTTTTCGCAGGATCTGAATTTAAAAGAACAATCGTTTCTGGAATTTGAAGTTGGTGATGAGGCCCACGAAAAACAAAACTTTCATGAGGCGCAACTGGCGGAATCAGCACGCATCGAAAAGATCCTAAAAAATCACCCGGGTTCAAAAGTATGTCACATTGGCGGAGGTCATGATCATATCTACCCCCTTCTTCGTGCTTATTCTCATCAATTTAAGAAGATTGTTGTCCTTAATATAGACGCACACGCAGATACTCGCACGGACTCGGAATTTCACTCGGGAACGCCCTTCCGTCAGTTCTCGGAAGAATTTAGTGGTGAGTTTCATATTTTCCAAATTGGGCTTCATCCGTTCGCCAATTCTTTCTCTACGCTTTCTCCTTTAAATAAAGGAAAGAGTGTCGAGCTTTTTAAGAAAGACATGACAACAGAGAATTTAAATCAGCTCTTCAAAAAAGTCAGTGAAGTGATCGATGAGAAGACCTTGGTGGTTTTCAGTCTTGATGCTGACGCCTTAAATGGATTTGAAGTGCCAGGTGTAAGCGCGGTGAATCCGGACGGTATCTCTCGCACTGAACTTTTAGATCTGTGGAAGAGATATGTGGGACTGAAACTCTCTCACTCTCCGGTTCTGGGAATCTATGAGCTCAATCCGCTTTATGATTCGCTGGCAGCTATTAGCATGAGAAATATGGCGAGTTTTGTTTTTGAAGGATTTTAGGCAAAAAAAAAGCCCATCTGGAAGATGGGCTTTTTTTTTCGAGAGACATAAGGAGAAGTTAAAAAAATCCTTTCTTTAACCCCAACACACACACAACTCTATACTAGCAAACTCCGTGCCAACTTCAAAATACTTCTAAAAAAATATTCCTAACAATCATTTCTCACACTTGATGCATAGCTAACAGCTTGATCATGTCAAGGCCATGACTTTTTGAATAAAAACATGTCAAAGCTCCAACGCTAAACACCTCTTAAAACTAGAGTTCAGTAATCAGTTTTCGCTTCAAAAAACATTTGAATAACTGCATAATGGCGAAAATATTTTTCATCACAATATTGTTCACTATGCGCTTCAAAGGAGAAGTTCAAATGTTCACTCGTGCTTTATTCACAACTCTTATGGTTGCTTTTCTTGCTGTTGGTTGTTCTTCTAACAAGCCAAAAAATAACCAAGACGACGCTGCTAATGGTGCTAACGGCGCTAATAACGGCCTAACTCTTGAGCTTAACGGCGATTCTGACTCTGGCAAAGCTGGCGGTCTTAAAACTGTTTACTTCGATTTCGATTCTTCAAGCCTTGAAGGCGCTACAAAAGCTGCTGTAGAAGCTAACGCTGAATTCCTTAAAGCTAACGCTTCAGTTGACGTTCAAATCGAAGGTCACTGTGACGAGCGCGGCGGCCGTCAGTACAACCTTGCTCTTGGCGAGCGTCGTGCTAAAGCTGTTCGTGATCACCTAGTTGCTCTTGGTGTTGAGTCGAAAAGACTTTCTACAATCTCTTACGGTAATGAGCGTCCAGTTGCTGAAGGTTCTGACGAATCAGCTTGGGGCAAAAACCGTCGTGCTAATTTCGTAGTAACTGCGAAATAAGGCTAAATGAGAGTTTCTCTCCTTTTTGTTTTATTACTTTTGGGTGCGTGTGGTTTAACTACCACACGCCCTAAAACTGAAATGAGTCTCGCCCAGGCCGCGTTCATGGCCGCTAAAGAAGCAGGCGCAGACATCCACGCTTCCAATCTATTCCGTAAAGCTGAAGATTATTACCTGAAGGCCAAGTCTGCTTATCGCAGAAAGTATTTCAATAAGGCCCAGGAATATGCCCTTCTTTCTAAAAAATACTCAGAGCAAGCCGAATACTCGGCCGTCAGAAAAAAAGCCCTCGAAGGTAATGCCGAATAACGCAATTGCGTAAATTGCGACATTTGCGTTAGAATTTGATCCATAATCAAAAGGATTTGAACTCTATGACTAAGATTCTATCTATTGTTGTGCTCGCAACTCTATTCACTTCATGTATTAAAACTGCTGACCAAGTAAATCGCGAGAAGCGTTTCGATAACATGACTGAGCAACTAAAAGACTCTCAGGGTCTTATGGCCGATATGGTGGGCCAGCTTAAAGACATGCAAAAGCAATTGGACCGTATGAACGGTAAAATTGAAGAACTAGAACATAAGCAATCTCAGGCAAACCCTGAAACTGCTAAACTTACTGAATCTGTGAACCTGATGAAAACTCAGCAGGAAACAGAGGCCGCTCAACTTCTTCAGATCCAAAACGAACTGAAAGAACAGCGCACGTTCATTGAGAAAGTAACTGCCAGCATTGCGGCCATGGGAGAGAAAGAAAAAGCTCCTGCTACGAAGGCCACTAAAAAAAAAAGCGCTAGGTCGGATCTAGAGGAAGCTCTTCAACTAATTAAAGAAAATAAGTATGCCGAGGCCCGCACAGAGCTTGAAGCGCTTATTGATCACGATGATTTGACTCCAGGAGACCATAATAAGGTGATGCACGGCCTCGGTAAGGTCGAGTACTACACTGGAAACTCGGAGAAAGCGCTGGTTTATTTCAGCAAAATCTACACAAAGTATCCAAAAGCTTCCCTAGCTCCAAGTAGTTTGCTATTCATTGGCCGTTCCCTAAATAAACTGGGCAAGAAAGATGAGGCGAAACAAGCTTTCGCTAAAGTAGTCGAAGACTACAAAGGTACTAAAGAGGCCAATGAAGCCAAAAAAGAACTCTGATCCAAATAAACGAATCATTCTAGGTGTCGAAACAAGTTGTGACGACACCTCTCTTTGTATTCTCGAAGTCACAGACTCATCTTCAAAAATTCTTTCACTAAATAGTTTCAATCAGGACTTCCTTCTCATGAAATGGGGCGGAGTTGTTCCGGAATTGGCCGCGCGTTCACACGTGAAGGCCCTGCCTCCTCTCCTTGATGTGACTTTCAAAGAGGCCGGCATTTCTCCAGAAGATATTACGGAAGTGGCGGTGACCACTCATCCAGGTCTGGTTGGATCACTCCTTACTGGAATTAATCTCGCTAAAACTTTTGCGATGATGAGAAACCTTCCGATCGTTCCGGTGAATCATTTGTTCGCGCATCTTGAAGCGATTCATTTAACTGAAGAAGTTTCATATCCATATCTAGGTCTTCTCGTGAGTGGCGGTCATACTGCTTTCATGTGGGTCAAAGGTCCGAATGAAATGGATGTGCTTGGTAATACTCTTGATGATGCTGCCGGTGAGGCCTTCGATAAAGGCGGAAAACTTCTAGGTGTGGGTTATCCAGCAGGTAGAATCATTGATGATCTGGCAAAAACCGGTGACAGAAAGAAATTCGATTTCCCGATTAGCTATATGAGAGATCGTCCAGGTAAGATGAGCTTCTCAGGTCTTAAGACCGCTCTTCGCGTGAAAGTGCAAAGCATGCAACCAGAAGAAGTGAAAGCTGAACTTCCTCACCTGTGTGCCAGCTACCAGGAAGCGATTGTTCAGTCTCTTCGTGTGAAAGCGGATGAGATCATCGAAAAAATCTTAGAGAAAAAAGTGAATGGTTTCACAACTCCGATCGTGATTGGTGGTGGTGTTGCCTGTAATTCACGTTTGAAAGAAGTGTTTAAAGAGCGCTATAAAAACGTGCACGTGGTGAAACCCATTTATTGCACAGACAACGCAGGCATGGTGGCCAATTGGGCAAGCCGTGTTCCTGATTTACAAGTTCCGTTTCCTGAATGTCTTTCGCTTGATGCACGCTCGCGCTATGTGGAGAAAAAATAATGGGTCATCGTTTTCCCATGGCCAACAAAAGTTTTGGCCAGCACTTCTTAAATAGCCCGACTGTTATTAAGAAAATTACTTCTCCTCTTCCGGAAGGCGTTGATGCCATCGTGGAAATTGGACCGGGACCGGCAGTTCTTACTCCGCATCTGGCCGCTTATAAAAAACCCATCTTCGTCATTGAGATGGATGAACGTTTCGTTGAATTACTCGCACCAGTTGTTGGTGCTGATAATATTTTTCGTCAGGACGCTCTTCTCTTTGACTGGAAAGCTTTCTTAGAAAAACATAATTTTAAATCGATCTGGTTAGTTTCAAATCTTCCTTACAACGTGAGTGTGCCACTCACTCTTTCATTTCTTCGAATCCCTGAGATCACTCACATGACTCTCATGTATCAAAAAGAAGTGGCCCAGAAGATTCTTCCTAATGATCCAAGAAATGCTATGGGCTCTCTTCACGCCATGTGCTTATCGCAATTTGAACTTCAGCATGTGGTCTATGCACCTCCGGGTGCTTTCGTTCCACCTCCGAAAGTTGATTCTCAGGTTTTGGGCTTTAAACGTAAGGCCAACCCTGATATCCCTCTTTCTGACATCGACTCTTTTGAAAGCTACCTACGCCTCGCCTTTGGACAAAGACGTAAGCAATTAGGCGGCATTTTGAAGAATGATTGGGGTGCAGAGAAGACTCAAACGGCGCTTGAGAAGGCCCAAATCAGCCCACAAATCAGAGCTGAGGCCCTTAGCTATGCGGAAGTACTAAAACTCTTCGCTAGTTCACGCTGAAAATATTACAGGCCACATAGACGCACAGCTCCAATCTGCTATAAGGGTCCCTCAAAACCCAGGGACCACTTATGAAAAAAACCATTTTTTCTCTCCTCTTAGTTGCCTCTAACCTCGCCGTCGCTGACGAAATGAGATTCTTAAGAGCGGATAAGGACGCCCTTCAGGCCCGGGTAGATATTGTTCAAGAAGCGAAAAAAGAAATCCTGGTTGAGTACTACTCTGTCTGGAATGACGACCAAGCAATTGGTGGAATGGCGCTTTTAATTGATGCCGCTAAAAAAGGGATCAAAGTAAAAGTCATTCTCGATTCGCTTTCAACCACTGTGCCTAAGAAAACTTTCGCCGCTCTCCTGGCCCTGGCCAATGAAGGTGAAGTTTCAAAAAATCTGGAAATCAAAGAATACAATCCTCTTAGCTTTAATCTCTTTAAGGCCACTCACCGCGATCACGCGAAAATGCTCATTGCTGATGGTGAGACACTGATTACGGGCGGAAGAAATATTGGTGATAAGTATTTCGGTGTTAACCGTCGTCGTAACTTTTCTGATCTAGATCTTATGGCGAAAGGAAATGTGGCGAAACTTGCGAGAGAAAATTTCCTCACAACTTGGAACTCTCCAGCGGTGAAAACTCTTCGTCTTGGTAAATACTCTCCTGAGCGTTTAGCACAGGGCTCATGTACTGCTTTTAAAAATCAAGAAGAGTGTGAGATCCAAAGAGTAAAATCAAATGAAAAATTTGAGAGTGAAAAAGCGCGAATTCTCGAAGTGAAAGAAGAAGTGATGACTTATGAAGAAGGCGACCTCGTGGTGCCTTATTCTGGAAACGATTGGTTTAAGGACGCTTACGTGATTGATGATGTGAAGTTCATGTCTCACGGAGCTGAGAATCTTGTTAGCAAAGAAACAGCTTACCTCAATGAAGATCTATTAAAGGCCGTGGCGAACGCCAAAGAAGATGTGAACATCATCTCCCCTTACTTAATGCCAACTCCAAATCTGATGAAGGTCTTCGCTGATCTTCGTTCAAAAGGTGTTCGCATCAGAATCATCACGAATTCGATGAACTCAACTGATAATCTTTTCGCGCAAGCGGGTTACCGTGAACTTAAGTTTAAGCTGATTGAAATGGGCCTGGAGATCTACGAGTACAATGGGCCAGATACGATTCACGCTAAAACGGCGGTAGTTGATAATCGTGTGGTCTTGATTGGAACTTACAACATTGATCCACGTTCAGCTTTCATCAATCGCGAGATCGGTGTGATCATCAATGATGAATTTCAAACAGGTCTGGCAAATGACCTTACTCATATCATCCAAGGTTTCCGCGAGAACTCGACTCTGGTTGGTAAGGACGGAGTTCCTCACAACCTGGACATCGAAATGAAGGGCGTGTCGAAAAAGAAGCGTGCTCTCCTTAAAGTTATCTCGAAGCTTCTTCCTTTGATCAGGAACCAGCTTTAATTCATCGGAGAACGGTGGTATAGTGCCATCCTTATGGGCATCAAGATTATTGCTAAAAATCAGCGCGCGGGTTACGACTACTTCCTTGAAGAGAAGTATGAGTGCGGCGTGTCACTTATGGGAACCGAGGTGAAGTCTCTTCGTCTGGGTAAGGCCATGATCAACGAAGCCTTCGTGGTCATCGATTCGGCGGGAGAAGTTTGGCTTCAAAACTCCACAATCCCTCATTACGAATTCGGGAACATCAACAATCACCCTGAGACACGTAAGCGTAAGCTATTGTTAAAGCGTGAAGAAATCCAACAAATTGAAAAGAAAATGGCGATGAAGGGTTACACCATCATCCCTCTTGCCCTCTACTTCAAAGACTCTTTGGTAAAGTGCGAAATAGCTCTCGCTAAGGGGAAAAAACTCTTTGATAAGCGTGATACTGCTGCTAAAAAGGACGTAGAGCGTAAACTTAGACAAGGGCAATTTGAGTAATGGAAACCGGCTTCGAGAATGTACGGAATATTTATCCATTGAATCAGACCAAAACCTTTTCACATGAAGAGGCGTTGGAGCTAGTTCCACTTCTTATGCACATCTCGTCTAAAACAAAGCGCGAATTGAACGTTCTTAACTCACAGCTTTCATTTTTCAAGGCCAATACTGACAAGGCCCAAAATATCCAAGAGAAAATTAATCTTTCACTTCAGGCATGGTCGGATAAAATTCGTCGCCTGGGTGCTATTCCAGTTTCTCTTTGTAAGGTTCGTATTCCAGGTGAAGAAGGTCAGCACTTTCTTTGGGAGTACCCTGAGAACCGTCTGTTCATGCACTAGCATTGTTCCCGTTTATTAGTAGAAACAGTCTTTCTGAGTAATTATTTCAATAAAAATTTGAGTCAGCAGTCTGCATGTTAGCTTCCGGAAAAACAAATACGGAGGCCATATGAAAAGTCTTATTCTTCTTTCACTTCTCGCAATCTCCACTTCTGCTTTTTCTTACTACAATCCATTTGAAGGTGTTCCGGCGGAAATTTGCCCGGGAATGAAAGTGGACCAGAGAAAGGTCATGGCGGTGTGTGATCATTTTAGAGCAGAGAGAGTTTTGAGTGCCAGAGTTGGTCGTCCTCTATCACCTCAGGAATTAAAACTTAACCGTTCAAAGCTTCTCAGTCCTTCGGAACTGGGAATCATCCCGGATGCCGATACTACAGTGCTTTTCAGTTATGTTCGTTATGTGCTGAACGATCGAAACTTGGAAGTTGGAATGATCACGATTGATGGTTGGAAAAATAATGAAACGGGTGAAGTAGGAAGAGTAGATACCCGCTACACGAATCAGGGTCAGGTGATCTCAATTCAATTGTTACCACTTCGTTAAAAAAATAAGGGCCCCCTTTGGGGCCCTTTTATTTATACATCAGAAGTAATTCTGAGCATCCTTCAAATAAAATCTTAAGCGCAATCACACCCAGCATGATGTTCACGATAAGATCAAATTTTTGATCTGAGATTTTTCTACTTAATGGAATAGAAATCCCTACTCCGATAAGTGTCCCCACGATCAGAATCCCGATGTGCTCTTTTAGAGTCAGAAAGTTAATTCCGGCCGCTCCACCGAAAGCGATGATCTTTGAAGTTTGAAGAAGAAGTTGTCCCGCACTTTTGGTCGCAATGTTGCCATCTCGATTAAGTTTCAGGCGATTGAAGAACGGTGTGACCATTGGCCCCACTGCTCCCACAAAAATTCCGAGAAAACCAGAAAAGGCACCTAGGATGCTGAAGGTTCTGAGAGTCGGCTCTCCACTGGGTTTTACTTTTAGAGGGAGAATCGAAATCAGAATAAACACACCCACAATAAGTTTTAGCCAAGTGGGGTTGATGAGATCAAAAATCTTAGCACCCGCCCATGCGGCCGGAAGCATGAGAATTCCGTAGGCCAGCACCACCTTCCAGTGAACGGTTTTGTGATGAACGCCAACACGAAGACCATTGGCAGAAAGTTGGGTGAAAGCATGAAGCGGAAGTGCAAGCTCAGGTGGATACACCACGAGTAGTCCCGCAAGAATGAGAGTACCACCACCCAGACCCGTGAGACTTGAAACAAGGGTCCCCAATGTGACTAATAAAAAGAGGAGACCTACTCCGCCCATTACCAGCTCCGGTAATCTTGATAAAGCTTGATCTTTCTCATCATCGTATCGAAAGCGATAGAGAGTTCATAGGTAAAGAGCTTTGAGATCTTGTAGTATTTATCGAAGTTGGCCTGAAAATCTTTTTCGATGAGCTCGGCCATTTTAGGATCTTGAAGACCTTTACGATGACCTTTCCCAAGTTCAGATCCCACTGAGTAAGCGAAGTCACAAAGTTCTTCTTTATCTAAAAACTTTTTAACCTTCACCGCAAAACTTGGAACCTGACGTCCCCAGAATTGTTTATTTTGGAACGTGCAAAAGCCTAAACGCTCTTCCATTCCGTCTGCAAAAATTTTACTCGCCTCAATCATGCGCAGACCGTGATGAGAAACCGGTGAGAAGAAGAACTTATTATTTTTCTCCTGATAGACTTCTTTGATGTCCAACATGATGGCATCTTGATGAGAATCAGGGTTCTTCGGCATAAGCGTATAGATATAGTGCTTCTTCCCCAGACTTCCCGGAGTAAGACCCACTTCAGAGATAAAGTACTCATTCATGAGGGCCGAATCATTTCGACTATCAAGGAATGTGTTCAGAAGATTCATCACCTGATCATTACGAGGACTGATGGCGTTCTCGCGCATTTTCTTCGCCCAACGTTTATTAGAACGAAGATAGTCCTTTGTGGTCATTTGCCATTTTTCAGGCTCAACACCTTTAAGCATTTTTAGCTGCTTGTGAGGGATGTCCGGATGCATGAAGTGAGTGATATAAGCATCAATGAAATACTCCACCACTTTGTTGTCAAGAAATCCGTCCATCTCTTCGCGACGAAGAGAAAGCGCACTCAAGAATCGAATAATGTCCCAGCAGTAAGGTCCCATGCGTGAGCGATCGAAATCCAACATGGCCGAACCTTTGAAGGTTCGAACATAGTTATCCACATGAGGATTACCATGAATGAATGTCGTGGGAACTTTGTTTAAATCCAGGAAACGCGGAAGCTTTGCCTGCATGAGGGGACAGGCAATTCTAAACAAAAGGTAGCGTGCCTCTCTACGAGATAGCGGCTCATTACCCAAGCGTTTTTGAAAGACATGACTTCGGCGTAAATACTCGTCCATAGTATGACTATAAGGCCTATTTACCAACCTGCAATAATTAAGTTAAACTTTCGGCCATGATGGAGAAAATTAAGGCCCATTTTATGAAGGTAGGACCACGTCGATTTGTTGTCGGCGCTGTATTCGTCCTGATTATTCTGGACATCATCAATACCTACTATCTGAAGCTCTACTGGCTAAAGAAAGACCTCTCTACCATGCTGGTTCATCAGTCGATCCGCCAGAGCAACCTTCTTCTGGAAGATTTCTCTCAAGAGACCATTAATGGCATGGCCGGCTTTATTAACAACACGTTCTATTTCTTTTTGTTTCTCGTGCTGGTGAATAACCTGTTTTTCTATTTCTTCTACCTTCGAGCGAAACTCTGGGCGCAAGGCTATGTGCTGTTCTATACCCTGACTGCGGCCATTTTTGGTCTGAGCTTTGTGGTGGATCAGGCAGGACTAGGTGCCGGTTGGATGGTGTACAACATCCTAACGATCTTCGTTTATATCTATCTCTACTTTGGAGTGAAAGTTCTGAAGTATGAAACGACGGATGCTATCCCTGCAGATGGAACATCGGCACAATAAAGTTTCCGCCATCAGTGTTCCCCCACTCTGGAATTTCTCGCAGTCCATTCATGAGCATTCTTTGTCCTACCACCGAAAGGATGAAGGAATCAAAGGCATTTGAATTCTTGATGATGGTCTCCAGATCATTCTCGTAGATGAAGATCTCCATGTGTTTTTCAATGTTCAGGATAATCTGCTCACGAGCGGAACTCGCCATATCCAGATCAAACAATTGAAGCAGAAGAGACTTACTCACAATTCGAGCACGATAGAGTTCCAATAAACAAATCTGAATATTGGATTCATACATCGTCAGATCTTTCGGAAGATGTCTTAGAAGATAATTTAATCGCGAAAGCAGCATGAAGGACACGTTACCAAAAGACTCATAAGAGTTTTTGAAAACTTCCAGAAGCTGATCGTAGTAATTTTTCCAGACCCAAAAATCGATCGGACGATGCCAGTATGGCGTGAAGCCTTTTCTGAGTTTGCGTTTAAAAGAGCGTGAGAGCATGTGCTCATCAGTGTTCTTCTTTAACAGGTTTTTAGAGTAGTCCACTTCAAGTGAGGCCACTCGTTCCTGTTCATATCTTTTTGGATTGGTTTTCTGAAAATGAGCGTCTTCATCCAGAAGCTCTTTCATTTCTGCGCGTACTTCCTGCACCTGATGGCGAGGACAAACACTCGCTCCTTCGCAGTTAGGAAGGCATGATGCCTCACACGGTGGGCGGCTCAAGGGAAAGTCTACCACCAGTTGCTTCAAGCAATAAGTTTCCACCCAAGACGTAATGATTTCATCTCGATCGCGGATGTCTTCGTCTTTAACTTGATGGAGAGATTTTAAGAACCAGCGTTTTTTCTCAGGGTAATACTCGAGGAGAGAGAAAAAGAAGTTCTCTTTTCTCCCTCCGCCTAAGCTCATACCTGCAACGTTTCTAATTGGGTTTCCCAATTGGTTCCTTTAGAGTGGGGCCTCTACTTTGAAAGGAAGAATTTCCATTCCGTGTTCTTTCACGCGGGCCTCAATCACTTTAGGATCAATGCCTTTGTGAACCAGGATGAAACAACCTCCACCACCAGCTCCACACATTTTTAATCCTATCACATTTCCGTCTTTTTTAAGCTCGGAAGTAAACTGACGAATTTTATCGGTCGTGATGCCAGGGAAAAGTTTCTCACGCTGCTCGCCCTCTTGAGCGATGAGTGAAAGCATCTTGTCCCACTGCTTGGTCTTAAGCGCTTCATAACAAGCGTGTGAGATCTCAGCAATGCGAGTTAGACCATCGATCACTTCAGGTTTCTTATCAAAGAAGCCCTTATAAACTTCCCAGTTATTGATCCCTGATGCACGTGATTGTTTAGATGAAATAAGCACCAGGTGCTTTTCAAGAATTTCTTTTAGCTCGTCAGTGAAAAGCTGCTCAACCTTGATTTCTCCTTCGATGCCTTTAACTGCAAGAACACCGCCAGTAAGGGCCGGGAAATAATCCTGGTAACCCGCCATCCCTTGATTCAGGATGCGGCTTTCAACTGCTTTCACTCTCATAACTGCCGTGTGACGGTCATAGTTGTAACCGGTGAAGTTACAAAGAGCGCGGTAAAGAGTCACACCCATGGCGGATGAACCACCAAGACCTGAACCAGCAGGAGCACCTGAAGAAAGATCAAGTTTGATATGTGAGTTGATATTGAAGAGACGAAGAATCTGAAGCACGAAAGTCATCTCAGCGAAGTCGCGAGAATAAACCACACGGTCTTCAGTAAGTTCGGCCGATGTATATTTGTATGTCTTATTGTAGTCAGCAGAGTGAATTTCAACGCCGTCAAAAGCGGTCTTTGTAAGACTCACTGATGCTTTAAGACCAGTTGCCACGTTTAGGGTCACAACGTTCTTGATAATAAGGTTGATCGGCTCAATGTCGAGAGTTCCACCTACGAGATCAACTCGCACGCTTCCAGTATTAGTTACCTGCATTCAAAATTCCTATGTATGGTAGTTCACGGTAGCGGCCGGCATAATCCAGACCGTAACCAATTACAAATTTGTCTTCGATTTCAAAACCAAGGTAATCAATGTTTACCTTGTGCTTAAGCTTCACTGGTTTAAAAAGAAGCGAAGCAAGCTTCACTGTCTTTGGATTACGAACTGAAAGAAGTTCCATCAGAGTTTTAATCGTTAAACCCGTGTCTACAATGTCTTCAACGATGATGACATTTTTTCCTTCAATATTGGCGGTGATGTCCATCTCAAGACGAACGTTACCAGAGCTATTAGTCGAGTCTCCGTAACTAGAAAGCGAGATGAATTCCAGTTTGAGTGGACGATTGATTTTCTTAATCAGGTCCGAGCAAAACATGAAAGCACCTTTAAGAACACAGATCACAACCAGATCTTCATTTTCGAAGTCTTGAGTGATGGCCTTACCAAGGGCCTCAATACGAAGAGCGATTTCTTCCTCTCCGATCAAAGCTTCAGGTGTATAAAGTTCCATAGATCCTCCGTGTCCTAACAGTATGAGTTGTTCAGGATCTCTCCTAAACCACCGGCACCTGGGACAATGTATTGATGATTGTTTAAACCTTTTTCTTCTTTCCAGTTTTTTCCGAATTCTGTTTTAAGAACAGCTTCCGAAGAAAGGCCGCGGTCGATTCTCAGAGCGAAAATCTCGAGATCAGGACAGGCCTTAGTAACCTTCGCCAGATATTCAGGCGTGATAATTAAATGCAGGGCCACCATCTTAAGAGGTGTGCCGCCTACTTTATTTTTGTAGTGCTCATAGGCCTCAACAATCGTTCCACCCGTGGCACCCATTGGGTCTGGGAAAAGGACGATTGCTTTATCTACGCCACCACCGATCTTTGATCCAGAAACGTTGATCCCTGTGACTTGTCCATTCTCATCACTCACACGAGCGACATAGAAGTGATCCTGGCGAACGCCAGTTGGGTCCATGAGATAATTCAATTTATTGTAGCAATAATGTGAAGGCAGAGTTCCGGCCCGGGCCAGATCTACACTCACGCATGGGGTACTTGGATCTACGATCTCGCCTTCGAAGTGGGCCTGCATGCGCGTTTCAACTTTCGTGAACTTTCTTGGAAAGATCTGATCAATCACGTGATCAATTAAGTGGGAATACATCATTCCTACCAGTTCATTGATCTGTGGTTGATGAGTATCAGGACGACCAAGCTTTGCTAAAAGCGAAAGCATCAAAGGTGAAGAAACCAAGTGTACGTTTGGACCGTAGTGGTGCTTAAACTCACTTGGGGTAAAACTCAAATGTTCGAATTGGGAATCTTTCGCCATGCTATCCTCGTGAAGAAAAAAGGATAGCACGGAGAAAAAAGAAATGTCTCTTAATTAGAAAGTTGACCAGCGAGCGGACGGATTTCTTCTTGAAGCGGAAGAAGAGTCTGCTCTTCGGCCTCATCATACTGGTAGTGGCCACGGCAACGCGCTTCATAAGCGTCAGTTTCGCCTAGAAGAACCTGGGCCTTTGACTTAGAAAGACGCTGAGTACGGCTGGCAGGAGCGCCACATACTGTACAAATAGCATGGATCTTCATCACTTCATCAGCAACTGCCAGAAGTGTTGGCATTGGGCCAAATGGCTGGGCACGGTAGTCGAGGTCAAGACCTGCGCAAATCACGCGGTAACCGCGAGCTGCGAGCTTCACAACAACTGTAGAGATGGCCTCATCAAAGAACTGAACTTCATCAATCGCTACTACGCGAGTTGAATCTTTAAGACGGATTAGAATATCAACAGCGCTTTCCACTGGCTCAGCTTTAACCGAACGAGACGTGTGAGAAACCACACCTTCAGCGTCGTAGCGAGTATCAATGGCAGGCTTAAAAATCTGAACGCGTTGCTTAGCAATTTGTGCGCGCTCTACACGGCGAATGAGCTCCGAAGTCTTTCCAGAGAACATTGGCCCACAAACTACCTCAATCGATCCATGAAAATACTGGTGCGTCATCAGCGGGGTCTCCTCGAAAAAAAAGCAAAAATACTAGTGTGTGTGTGGATCGATAATTTCAAAGAATCGAAACTATGACAATGAAAGGCCGTTTCTTAACGGTTTGATTTCGCATGGCCGTAAGAAAAAATAAGAGACTCTTTTTAGGCCACTAAATAAAAAATTGTGAAAAATAAGAGACTTAGGAGCATTAAACCAAAAATAGTTGGAGTTAAAAGAATAACCCAAGCAAGTGAACGTGATGCGCCAAGATTCGAGCGAAGGCCTGCGTACATCAAAAAGTAGTACACCACTGACTGAATCAGGTCCCCAATGAATGGGATGATGTTAAAGAGATTTGAACTCAAAGCGTGAGTGGTAATTTGATCAGCAATTTCTTCTGCTGGAAGATCAGGATTTAACCATCCCGAATATTTTCTGATCACCCATGCCCAGAACTCAGTCAGAACGATCGTGGCGATGGGAAAAAAGATAATATCAAGTGCAGCAGAGAAAAGAAGAAAGTAATAAGTAGATGAACCTGAACTCTTAAGCATCTCTTGCAAGAAAGGAAACGACTCACTTTGCATGTTTAAGAAGGACTGCAGGAAATAATTCAGAATGATGATCTTGCAAAGACCACGCATGATCGCAAAGATCCAAGAAATGCCCAGGGCCTCTGGAAGAGTTAATGGTTCGTGAACCACTCCACCCTGCTCTGGCAATGAAAGCTGATGACGAAACTGTTGATGAATCCTGAAAGGATGCACCAGTACTGTGAGGTAAGTTTCGATCAATTGACCCATTGTTTTCATCAATGTCACTTTAACACATCTTCAAAAGTACCGCGAAAATTTTCATCCAGAAGATTGAAATGGGCCTTAAATCCTTGAGTGAGATTGACCACTATCAGCTCTTGGGCCTTTCGCCATAGAACCAACTGCTGTCCCATAACTTCAATCCGAAGATTGTTTTCAGAAAGCACCTGCTGTCTTTCAGTCTTAGAAAGATTGGAAATTCGATCGGCCTGATCCTGAGGACCTAAGTTGAAAATGAAGTGAATAAGCTGCTCCATTCTCTGCTGCTCAACCTTGAAGCCTTTCACTTCAAAGGCCAGAGGTTCACGATTAAGGATCGTCACCTTGGCACTTTTATCACCTTGAACAAATTCAGCATCGGTACGCGTAAAGGACTTAAAGTCTTCCGGTGGAATGACTTTTTTGTCCCAGTAGTCCTGAAGGTGAATAAAGAAAGCACGAAGAGTACCACCCACCATGAGAAATGCACGCTTCCCGCCTGGATCAACGATATAGGCGTCAGCGGATTTGTCGTCTTTAAGCCATAGCTCCCACACGACAGTATTCTTGGGATCGATGAACTTGATTGAGCCCATTTGCTTAAACTTCTTAAGTGTCTTGAAGTCCACTTCTTCTTTTAACGTCATTTGAGTCAGAAGTGAGTAGAACTTTCCTTTAAGATCCTTATGAACACTGATACCAGGAAAAGGAGTTGGTTGAGTCTCGTTTTTAATTAAATCAAGTTCGAAAGGAAGCGAGCCCTCAGTCTCCAATACCACTTGCCCAAAGGGAAGATTCGGATAGAAACGGAAAAGCTGATTCTCTTTCATGTCTTTCATTGGTTTTGAAAGAGCGGTCACAAGTTCATTGAGCTTGATACTCGCGATCTCGGTTTCATCTTGAGTGAGATGGGTACTTTCGCCCACGATCTCAGCGAGCATGATCTTCTTACCTTGAGCGATGTAGAAGGCCTGCTTATCGAGAGATAGGTCTCCGATGGTCCACTGCTCGTGGTTTACTTCAAATTGAAAGGGATGAGGGAAATAGGTCGCCCATTCTCCCTGAATGTCTTTTACTCGACTCACTTCAGAAAGTTTTTTCTCAATCTGCTTAAAAGTGTTGTGTGAAAGAAGAACGTCACCACTGTACCAGCTGCCGTTCTTTTTGGTGGCCTCAACATTAGGGAGCTTCAGATGAGTGATCTCTTGCGTGATCACGCGATCACGGGTCTGAGATTCAACATACTCACGCTCTGCCCTCTTCTCCTGGAAAAAATAAGTCGCAACTAAAAGAACAAGAAGAACACCAAAGAGAACCAGATTTTTTTTCATAGTAAGCGCCGTCTACGGTACACAAAAATTGCCGTTCCAAAGAAGATAATCGGAACGACCAGAATTGAGATAACAAAGATCATTTGTAAATGTTGAGCTGATAAAATCACAGGTGGCTCTTCAAGGCCCGGACGATTGAACGAAATAATTCCTTCATCATCCACCATCCATGAAACCGTATTTAAGAAAAGAGTCGTGTTGCCGGCCTGGGCCTGATAAGCGTTCACGAGGAATGAACTAGATCCAAGAAGGACCACGCGAGAATCACGCGGAGTATTTGGAATCGCGAGTTCAGAAATCCCTAAAAGACCAATAGGACCTTTGAGATCTGATTTCTCGTTATATTCCGCCTTCCCTTCAGTCACACCTTTAAGATTTGTTTCTGCCCAGCTGCCTGGGAAGTTGGAGGTCGTGGCCAGAAGTTGTGCGCTGTCTTTTCCTTTGATCGTTCTCACTGATGAACTTAGAGGGAAAACCGTACGAAGGTTAAAGCCTTCAGTAATGGGATGTTGATTATCGTAGTTGCTGATAATAGGAATGGTCGCCTCTGCGCCTTGAACTGTCGACAGGCGATCAATTACCACGTCCTTTCCAAGTTCAAGTCCGTATGGCTCCATGAGCTTCGTGAGATTATCGTAAAGCTCAGATTTAAAGGCCGGTGCCAGAGCAAGGAAGAAGCTTCCGCCAGTGTTGAGGTATTCCTTAATTAGGTTTGCTTCCTGAGGAAGAAAGCCTGAGATAGGGCCCAAAACGAAAACCGCGGTAGCGTCTTTTGGAACTCGGTCAACTTTCGTGAGTTCCAGTGGTCTTAATTCATAATTTTGAAGACGAAGTTTTTCACAAAGAACTGAAATGCCTTCAGGAGACTTCTCTTCACAACTAAGTTCCTGGTGGCCAGTCACAAAGTAGAGCACGATTTTTTCAGTGCGAAGGACCTTCAAAAGCGCATTTGTCACTGACAACTCATCGATCACTGGGAATTGAGACTCTTTACCTTGATAATCCAGCACCACAGTTCCGTTCTGAGTGATCTCTTTTGCCTTCACTAAATCCGGACGAAGATCCGTATCAATCGCCTCGAGTTTAATGTTTTTATTTTGGGCAACATAGAGTTTCAGAAGATTTAGAATTCCGTTCCACTCTTCACGACGAGCAAATACTGTCATTTTAAGCGGAGACTTCACCATATCGAGAACTTTTACCGTCTGATCCGTCAGGCTGTTTCTTTTCTCTTTGGTTAAGTCGAATTCCTTGTAGTTTTTATTTCCAAGATAGTTTGCTACACCCAGGATAGAGACCACGAGGAGTACGTTGATTCCGTGGAAGAGCACTTTTTCAAAGTATGAGCTACGAACGTAAGTTTTGATTTCTTCAAACTTCGCAAACATTAATAAGAAGCCCAAAGCTGTGGCAAAAACCGTAAGACCAATGTTTAGGGTCTTATATTCAGGGGCCGCAATCCAAAGGGCCATCGCTGTGAGGAAAACTAAAACATCAATAATGACCCATAATGGGAAGAGCCAATTTCTCATTACCAGTTCCTCCGGCCCAAACTCTTCACGGTTAGAAAGCCGAATAAGAAGATGAAAGTTAAATAATAGATAATGTCTTGAGTACCAATGAGCCCACGAAGGATACGCTCAAAGTGAGAGGTGATTCCAATGTAGGTAAAGATTTCAGCAACCAGGAAGTTTGAATTTAAGTGTCCGCCCCAGGTGATCATCCAGAGGAACATGATTCCTAGGACTGAAAGAAGGGCCGCGATGATTTGGTTTCCTGAAAGAGATGAACAGAATAGACCGAGAGCAATGTAGCAAAGAGCATTGAGTGCCACACCTAAGTACGCTGTCCCAAGAAGGGAGAAATCACGAACACCTACTCCCCAGATAATGAGTGGAAAGATACCGGTCATCACAAGCATGGCGATGATTAAAGTAAAGGCCGCTAGTCCCTTTGAGAGAACCACTTGCCATTCGCGAACGGGAGCAAGCCAGTAGAGATCAATTGTTTCAAGGCGCTTCTCTTCTGAGAAAAGTCTCATGGTGATTAGGGGAATAAAGACCAGCATCAAAAAGTTGATGTTAGCGAATAAGCGCAAAACCACTTCTTCTACAAATGAGATCTCCTGGGCCATGTTTTGAGGGATGGCCTGAATCCCGTCCGTGTAAGTCGCCAGTAAGTTAAAAAAGATCACACCACTAATGAGTGAAAATAATCCAACTAATACATAGGCCAATGGAGAAGCGAAATAGGACTCCAGCTCTTTTTTCCACAATGTCCAAATCATTTTTTCAACTCCGTTACGTGTAGGAAGATGTCCTCTAATTCCGGAGACTCAACCTGAAGCGTATAAAGGTTAAGACCTTTATTCATGAGATATTTTGCGATTTCTGCACGAGCATCGCGGTCATCCTGGAAAGTCAGGTGATACTGCTTTTCCTTGCCCACAATGTTTTCATGAGTGATGTCGTATTTTCCGAATGAACTTAAATCAGGAAGAGACTCTTGCTGGCCGATTCCAATTCTCATCACCAGACCCTGGCGAAACTTCTGATGAATTTCATGAAGGTCCCCAGTGGCGCGAATTTTTCCCTGGTGAATGATCGTGATCTGATCACACAGCTGCTCCACTTCCGGGAGAACGTGTGAAGAGAAAAGAATCGTTTTTTCTGCGGATAATTTTTTAATGAATTCTCGAAGCTCCACCACTGTCTGTGGATCAAGACCATTCGTAGGTTCATCCAAAATCAAGAAAGGAGCATCATAAACAATCGCCTGGGCCAGACCCACTCTTTGCTTATAACCTTTTGAGAGATTTCCAATAAGGCGCTTTCTCACATCAAGAAGAGATAGATCAGTCATGACCTTATCTACTTGGTCCTTCACATGTTTTACTCCGTGAAGTTTACTCACAAGTTTTAAGTACTGCTCGACAGTCTGATCGAGATAGACAGGAGCATTTTCTGGAAGAAGACCAATTTTATTTTTGAGCGTTAGGTTATCTGGTTGAACAGTTTCGCCAAACAGGGTGATAGATCCTGAAGAGACAGGCAGTAGACCTGCAATCATCTTCATAGTAGTGGACTTACCCGCACCATTAGGGCCCAAAAATCCATGAATGGAACCCTTTTTAACCTCAAAACTGAGCTTTGAAACCGCAACTCGCCCTGGGTATTCCTTAGTAACTCCGTCAACTACTAGTATTTTATCCATAATCACCATACAATCTGTGAGATCGCTCTCTAGTTCGCGGGCCAAGTGCCGAAAAGATCAGAAACTTTACTATGACCATTTTAGATACTTTTAAGTCAAGAATTCAAGTAGCAGAGCGGATTCTCATTACTACGCATGAGTATCCTGATGCTGACGGCATTGGATCAGAGATTTCACTCTGCCTCGCTCTACGCGAGTATGGAAAGAAAGTTTACTGTGTCAATGAAGAGCCTCTTCTGGAGCGCTATCGTTACCTTGACCAAGATAAGGTCGTTTACGGTTTCAAAGATTTCTTTGCGAAACATCCAGATTTCAAACCAGATTTAATGATTGTGGTTGATACGAACACAAAACTTCGTGCTGGCCATCAAATCTGTCATTACATTGGTGATGCCATTCCTGTGCTCTATATCGATCACCACCCTTGTCGCGGTCGTGATTTGTCCGATCATTGTATTGATGTGACCGCTGCGGCCACAGGTCAAATGATTGGTGAGATGATTGAGTCTTTGGGAGTTAAGTTCACTAAGAAGATCGCACTTCCGATTTATACTTCGATCATTATTGATACCAGCTCTTTCAGATACCCCACTGTTTCTGCCTCAACTCACAAATTGGTGGCAAAACTGATGGACACTGGAATTAATCCTCCAGAGGCCTACAACGGTATTTATGGTACGAAACGCGTTCATCATATGCATTTACTTGCGAGTATTTTGAATACCGCTTCTACCAATAAAGATGAAACCATCGCCTGGATGCTTCTTAAAAAAGAAGACATTGATAAATACGCAGGTGACGTGGAAGACACTCACGCTTTCATCAATAACTTACTTGTTTTGAATAACATCAAAGTTGCTTGTATGTTCCGTGATGATGGTGACCACATCAAGATGAGCCTTCGCTCTTCGGGTGAATATGATGTGGGAACGATTGCCCTTGCCTTAGGTGGCGGAGGTCACTCGCATTCGGCCGCGACTATTCTGAATCGTGAACCAGGTGAAACCACCGAACACGTGATTGACCGAGCTATAAAAAAAGTCGAAGAAGCCCTGAAAAAGATGTCTGTTACTTAAAAATTCCCGTTTTAAAGGCCGCATAGATCGCTACACCAACAATCATCAAAACTGATGCCCATCTATTCATCGCCGTTTGTTCTTTGGTGGGCCGGCTTGGCGAAATGTGATCTGTTTCCGTTCCGGCATTGGCCAGTTCTTCTTCAGTGAATGGTGACTCTTCTTCACGATAAATGCGTAGATCGAGTAGCTTTTGAATGTCCTGAGGAGAGATTTTATCAAACTCAGCGCTTTCAATTTCAAACTGCATGATACTGTCCATGAACTTATGGTTCACGCGTTTGGTCTTATCATTGATATGATCCATGGCTTCATTGGGTACGCCCACAGCGAATTGAACACCATTACGTTCCAAAATTTCTGTGATTTTACTTACTTCTCTATCGTTAAAGCCTCTATAAATCATGCATTCCCTCAATTTGCCCTATTATAACTTTTTCTAGTAACATAATTATATGAAAAAATATTTTATCCTCTCACTCCTAGTTACTATCCTACAAACCAATGCCTGGGCCCAGATGCTCTCAAACACCAAGGTGATCCTCAGTGGAAACTTCTCGGTGCCGATGGGACATCTTCTTCCTGGTGATGAGATCCTCGCTTCGGATCAGACTTTTAAAAGAGTCAACGGCGTCTATCATGAGGCCAATGAGCAAGCGATGTTCTACATTACAACGGAAGGGGGAAATACCCTGGTCTGCGATAAGGATCAAGTGCTTCAGCTTTCAAACCGCAAGCTGATTCAGGCGAAGAAAGTTAAAGCAGGGCATGTCCTTCACGGTCAGAATGGTCCCCTTCAGGTGGTGTCCATCAGCTTCGTTTTTGTAAGTACGGATGTTTCGCTTCTCTCTTTCGGCCCAACAGTCGAAGATGTGAATGATCATCTTTATTTTGCCAACGGAATTTCAGTTGGCGGTTATTCTCTGACTCGTGGATGGATGGGGCTTCCAGCGGAAGTTAAAGAATAGTTTTAAAAACCAAAACCAACTCTAAAAAGAAAATTCAATCTATTTCCACTCAGGTCCTGACCGTTGACTTCAACGCTCGGGGCCCAGTGGTGAATGACTCCAAACCCCGTCACAAAATCCATCATTTGATAGTTTGCCGCCTGAAACTGATAGAAACGCCAGTTGAGCATGAGCTTTTCTGAAAACGCGAATGTAGTTGAAGACTCGCGATTATTGCGATCGTTTTCTTTTAAGTCTTCAATGAATTGCACCCCAATGCCCGGCCCATAAGTGAAGTATAGGTTCTGAGTAAAAAAGTGACGATAAACGTACTGAGCTCCAATGAAACTTATACCTGCACTATAATTACGTCTCTCATCAAACTCATTAATGATTTTTGGATTATCACTTCCGTCAAAGTCATATTCATTCGAAAAAACCACACCCACACCATGGTGAGCATTTAGATAGAAGTTGATTTCGAAGGCCAAAATACTACTAGGTCCACCAAGCTCTTTGATATCTCCATACTGACCGATGGGAAATCCTCCATCCAGCATCAATTCAACAGCAGAGTAAGATTGGTCTTCAACATGATTGTGGCCCGTTCTCTCAAAAGAGGTGCTGATAATACAGGTTTCTCGAGTGGCCGCGTCCCATACTGGCACCTCGACTTTAATGTGGTCTACTTTCTTGAATTCATCCTTTGATGGGAAAGGGATCCAAGTAACTTGCCACCAGCCAGAAGAGATTTTGCTGTCGGAAACGTCATTACGAAAACCCGGGAACCGGTCCCGTTTATTATCATAGACAAATTTTATGTCGCTGTTTTTAATCACGACTTCATTGGGAAGCGTGTTGGCGATTCCTAACAAGAGGAAATTGTCCCTGCTATTTCCGGCCAAGTGAAATTCCGCATTCACGCCACATTGATTCTCAAGACGCACACTGGTTCCAGTTTCCGGGCGTGACCAGTTTTTTAATTCGTGCTGAATGAGTGCGCGGTAGATGGCCTCATGGCTTCCCACTGCAGATGCAGCAAGGGTCGCTCCAATTGCGATGGGTGCCACATAATTCACACGGGCAAAAGCACTGGTACTAAGAAATAACAAGAGAAGAAGGTATTTCATTCGAAGTCCTCCGCTCTTAAAAGATAAGTGAAGCGGGCCTTTGACTCCTCAAGAGGAATTTGGATCACTGATTTAAAGTCCCCTATTTGGAATACGCCTTCTTGTTTTTTGAGCTCAATTTTGCAATCAATCCCCATGGTTTCTGAAGGGGCCAGTGAAAAGCTCATCTGGTTTTTAGCATGTGATGAGCAAGCAATGGGAACAGTTCTAAGACCTATGGTGATTGTAGCTCCATCTAAATTGATGAGCCTCGCTCTGTCTTCCAGGTTCTTTACGACCACGAAATAATCAATGTGAATGCGCTCACTGTCTTTTTTTAGTTCAGTTGGATTTACATAAATATTAGAGAAAAGAAATCCGTCCTGCTTGATGAGACGAAAATCATTTCTTCGGGTCGGAACTCTATGGGTGCAAGCGACGAGCACTATAAGCAAGGCTAGAATTTTCATGGCGAAATACTAGCATCAAGCTCATTTATTGAATCTTAAGATTCAGCTCGGCGGTCTAGAAATTTAACCATACGCGATTTAAAGAGACGTTCGTTCCACTTAAGTCCTAGACGACGTAACACTTTACGGTCCTGACTCATGTAGCTACCTTCTACTTCTTCACGGATGGCCGCAATTGAGGCCTCAGAGAAATCTTTAAGGAAATGAGCACCAGTGGTCAGATACTCGCGATTTAATTTTAAATCGCGCACAACTGCTGGTCTTCCAGTGGCAAAAGCTCCGAAGGCCTTAGATGGGAAAAAGTTTTTCGAGAAGTCCCAGATTGCTTTCGCTTGATGCGAATAAAGCGCACTGGTCGCTTCACAGTGGTCTCCGGCAAATTCCAGTGCAGGAAATTCTTTTTTAACTGATTCAAGATGAGCATCTGGGCCCATGATACGAACCGTCTCGCCTTTAGAAAGAAGGACCTTGGCGATTGTTCTGAACTCAGCAACGGTCAGGTCATGAGTGTAAATCAAGTGGTGCGTGAACATGAAGTTATGGTCTTCATCACGAACAAATGGATATTCTTCTGTTCTATAAGTAGGAGCAATGACTTCTGCGTTTGGAAGTTCCAGGAACGTTTTAAGCGTCTCGGAGCTTACAGCGATTTTTGGATAATTACGAAGGGCCTTCTCACGCCAATCGTTTACGTAAGGCGCGAAGAGCTTCTGGAAACCAAGATTTGCTTGATCAATCAGACCCCAGTCCATGATATAAAGGAAGCGCTCAACGTGTGAAGGCAGAGTCAGTCCATGAATATAACCACGGCTTAGTACAATGACTTTCTCAATTGAAGAATGAAGGGGAATCGCCTTCACTGCTGAAGGCATGATCCAGAAGTTCTTTTTAAAGACCGAAATGTCTTTCGCTTTATGAGTCAGGAAAGAAGAAACAATAGGACGAGTTTCAATCTGACCAAGAATGCCACCTTGCTTGTGAGCAATGGTATAGATCTCTGAATTCGGATAAATATTTAAAACCATCTCTAACAAGAAGATAGAATCATCACGAGATAACAGAGAATCGATGGCAATGGCGGTTTTCATATTAGTACTTCTTTAATTGAATAACGAGTGAGCCGAAAATAAGAATTCCACCACCCACGAGTTGAACTTCCGAGAGTTGTTTCCCCAGGAAGATCCAGTTAAAGATGATGGCAAAAAATGGGAAGAACATTTCTGCAATGGCAGTTGTCTTAGCTGAAAGACGTTTCAGGCCCTGATAATAAAACCACATGGCAAGAGCACCCGAGATGATCACCATGATAAGAATGCGAAGATAGTCTTCCCCACTTGGAAGAATGAGGCTGCGGTTCCATTGAACGAAGGGAATCAGCACCAAAAGACCGCTTAAGAAACGACCGGCCATGATGGATTTTGGTTCAAAGCCCACCATTGAAAGACGCTTTCCAAATACTGTCGTCGCCCCCCAACCCACAATTGAAATGGCCACGAGACCATAACCTTTAACTGCCGCATCTGAAGTGACGGCACCAAAGTTACTGCGCATCAGGTGATAGAAGCGTTCGATATCGGGAGAGCTCACGAGGAGTCCGCCAATTAAACAAACGGCGGCCCAGATGATGAATTGCTTTTGAATTTCTTCTTTTAAAACTATGGCGGCCAGAATGATCGCCACAATCGGTTGCAGTTTCTGCAGCAGGATTACCAATGAAGGATTTAAATATTGAAACGATTCAGTGAAGGCAACAGTCGCAATCGCGGAACCGATACCACCGATAATAAAGAAACTAAAAACGTCTGCGAGCTTTAATTCGCCGATACGTTTAATGGCAGGAATGAGGCCCAATGAGAAAATCGCCACCAGCACCATGTGTTCGTAGAAAACGATGGTGATAGGATGAATTCCGCGCTCCACGAGTGGATAGCGAATCAGGGTGTCTAAGCCCCAAAAGAGACATGCGATAATTACAAGAAGGGTTCCAGCCATGGGTTATCTTAACGTGGAAAAAAAGCTTTGGAAAACTTCTTGTGCACGCTTGGCCACCAGTTCTTTCTTAAGTTTCTTACCGCCGGCCTTTTTCATCTCACGGGTAAACTCGATTGAAGGCAGGAGTCCAAAGTTAATGTTCGAAGGACATGGCTTCTCAATGGTCATGATGTAGTTCACCAGTGCCCCCATCGCGGTCTCAACCGGGAAATGGATCGCCTCTTCGCCTTTAATTCGACGAAGCAATTGGAAGGCCACATACAGACCCATCGAAGCTGATTCGGTATAACCTTCAACTCCTGTGATCTGGCCCGCGAAATAGACCTCTGGGAATTTCTTCGACTTAAGATCGAAATCCAAAAGTTTTCTGGCATTCAAGAACGAGTTACGGTGACATGAACCAAGGTGAATGAAGCTCGCTTCCTCTAGACCCGGGATCATGCGGAATACACGCACTTGTTCTTTATAAGTAAGACGGGTCTGGAAACCTACTAAGTTGTAGGCCGACCCAAGAAGGTTTTCTTTACGAAGTTGAACCACCGCAAATGGCCACTTGCCGTTAATGTCAGGCTCAAGACCCACTGGCTTCATACAAGAGAAGCGGGCGGTATCCGGGCCACGTTCTGCCATGAGATCAATTGGAAGACATGATTCAAAAAACTTCCAATCTTCAAACTCTTTCGGCTGAACTTTCTCAGCGTTTTTTAGTTCTTCAATGAAAGCGTAATATTGCTCTTTGGTCATTTGAGAGTTGAGATAATCTCCGCCCTCTTCCATTTCCTTGTGGCGATCTTTGAAATACATTTTTGAAAGATCAAGTGTATCAGCGTCCACCACTGGAGCGATGGCGTCGTAGAAATAAAAATCGTCTCCTGAAACTTCTTTCAGAATCCAGTCTTCTAGGGCCTTCGTGGTAAGTGGGCCAGTGGCCACGATGGCGTACTGACACTCAAATTTTTCTTTCAGCTCAATTGGATTGGCAGCTTCGAGGTCTACCACTTGAATCAAAGGGTGAGCTTTCAATTGTTCAGTGATTTCTGCTGAGAATTTTTCACGATCAACTGCCAGAGCGTCTCCGGCCGGAACCGCATGTTTCTCAGCAGCTTGGATAATGAATGATCCCATCGCCTTCATTTCGGATTTTAGAAGTCCGTGGGCCGAATATGGATCAAGTGACTTGAGTGAATTGGTACAAACAAGTTCTGCGAAAGTTGGAATCTTCTGTGCCGGATTTAATTTGAGAGCTTTGGCCTCGATCAGCACGACATGCACACCATTTCTGGCCAAAAACATGGCCGCCTCAGAACCAGCAAGGCCGGCCCCAATTACAAGAACACGAGTTGTGGCGGATTTCTGCATGAGTACTCTCTTTTTGTGATCTTTTTTTGTATAATCTGGAGGTCCTCAAATACCTTCTTTTTAGGCAATGTGTCAATATGAAAACGAATCTGATCCTTCATCAAACTCATCATACTCTGGCGGACTTCGACGCGATTTTCCAGTCGACGGTTGAGCTATTAAAAGGCGATGGCCTGCACGTTTTTCCAGAGCTTTACCTCACTGGTTACCCTCTTCAGGACTTGGTGCTTCAGCGACCTTTCATTGAAAGCTATTTGGAATATTTGAACGATCTGGATCTTTGGGCGAAAAAAGCTTCGGGTTCTTGGCGTGCTTTGATTGGTGGACTTCATTATGAGATGGAGAACAATGGGTTTCCGAAGAAGATTACCAATGTGATTTATGAAGTGGTTCCGGGTGTGGGTTTGAAGAATTTATATTCAAAACGCCTGCTACCGAACTACGACATCTTTGATGAGCAAAAATATTTTTCGGCGGGAACTGAAACGGCTTTTTATGAATTTAATGGGCAGCTTTTTGGGCTGCAGATTTGTGAAGATATGTGGGCCTCGAGTGTTCATGAACTTGATCCATGTAAACTGATGCATGATGAAGTTCAGAAGAAAGGGCTTAAACTTGCGGCGGTAATTAATTTATCTGCTTCTCCTTTTGAGGCGGCCAAAAAGAAAAAACGTTTTGATCGTGCTCGCAATATTTCTCTTCTGTTTGGTTGTCCTTTCGTTTATGTGAACCGTGTTGGTGGAGAGGATGAAATTCTTTTTGATGGTGGAAGTTTCATCATGGCCGGTTCAAAGCTTCAGCTTGAAATGAAGTCGTTTGAAGCGGAATCTAAGACGGTGGCACTGGAAGAAATCTCAGGCAGCTACTCTGAAAAACCAGAAATTAAAGCGGAGAACACCTGGGAAGGTCTTTTCTCGCCTAGACTTAATATGGAATCTCGTCCGGCAACTTTGAAAGTTTGGACGGATGAAGAATGTGAAGAAGTCATGAAGGCCCTGATTTTTGGTCTTCAGGAATATGCCACGAAAAGTGGTTTCAAAAAGTTCCTGGTCGCTCTTTCCGGTGGGATGGATTCGGCCTTGGTTTTGGCCTTAGTCAAAATTGGGTTAAGACCCGGTCAGAGCTTTGAAGCGATTTATATGCCGAGTGTGTTCTCTTCTCCAGTGAGTACTGAGCTTTCCGAAGATATGTGCCGCCGTTTGGGGATTAAGCTTTCTTATTTTCCAATTAAGTTTCTTCATTCTGCAGTTAAAAATGCTTTCACACAGAACTTTCAGGAGCCTTTCCAAGGGCTTACTGATGAGAACGTTCAGAGTCGTTTGCGCGGGACTTTGTTATACACGCGATCAAATCAGACCGGGGCGATGGTGATCAATACTTCAAATAAGTCGGAGCTCGCGGTGGGGTACTCGACTCAGTATGGGGACTCTGTGGGTGCTATTTCCCTTTTGGGAGACCTATTTAAGAGCGAAGTTTACCGTTTGGCCGAATATGTGAATAAGCATCATGGGAACTACATCCCAGAGGGCATTATTAAGCGCGGCCCATCGGCCGAATTGCGTGAAAATCAACTGGATCAGGACTCACTTCCGCCTTATGATCGTCTGGATCCAATGCTTGAAGGGATTTTGAGTTATCGTTTAGGTAAGAAGCAGCTACTCGAAGCGGGATTTACTGAGACAGAAATTACAAGGGTACTTAATCTTTATCTCAAATCAGAGTATAAAAGAGCTCAGTTCTGCCCGATCTTAAAAGTGAAGGCAAAAAGCTTTGGTTTTGGTTACCGTATGCCGATGAGCAAAAATATTAGCTACCAATTTTGAACCTGGGAGGAAATATGAACGAAGAAGCAAAAAACAAAGTTATTGGTAAGATCAACGAGATCAAATCTAACATTGAAACTTTCATTGCCGACGTTAATGTAAACGACCTTAAATCGAGCTTTAACCTTATGGTTAAGGACGCACAAACCGACCTTGGTAAGCGTGTTAATAAAGATCTTCAAGAAGTGAAGAAGAAGCTCAAAAAAGAAAGAGCCGATATCGAAAAGAAAGCTAAAAAGTTTCTCGATGGTCACAAGAAAGAACTCGACGCTCTTCAAGTTAAGCTTGAAAAGCTAATCAAGTCTGCTCGTAAGACCAAGGCCCCAGCTAAAAAAGCAACTGTTCCCGCTACGAAGAAAGCTGTTCGTAAAAAAGTTGCCAAGGCCTCAAAAAAAGCCACAAAGAAAGTTTCTAAAAAAGCCTAATCGTTTTCGGCGGGGCCCTGAGCCCCGCTTTTATTCGTCCTCGCTGATTACACTCCCTACATAAAAGTCTTAAATTCTCGACTGAACTTGGTCCTCCCATTGAATATGGAATGATGTGGTCATAATTCAAGTTATGAGTTGTCCCGCAATTGGTGCATTTCTTATCTCGCCCATAAACTGTTCGTTTTACCGAGGCCGGGATTGCTCTTCCTACTTTCGCTGGCGAAAGTGATTGGCGAGGTTTTGTTTGTTTGAACTTCGTTTTTTCCACTGATTCAATGGCCTTCTTTGCCATGAACTGAATTAACTGATCCATCTCCATTTCTTTTCCGAGAAGATTTTTGAGTTGTTCCACCAACTCCATCGTTTCATCTGACAGAACAAACGCGACTTGGATTTTATTCTTTGAAATGCGCTTCTTTTTATCTTTTGGTTTTTCTTCTTTGCCGGTTATCTCGAACAATTTTTGTTCGCATTCATTCTTAGTTAAATTTTCAATTTCTTTAAAGACTTCACGTTTTTGAATAGGATCATCAATAAATTGATTCACCAATGAAATATTTGTGAGATTCAAGCTTCCATCTTCGATTTTCTTTTCAATTTCTGGCATCTCCGCCAGAGCACGTGCTGCCACGATTCGTCTATGGGCCGCACCTTCTGAGTAACCTAATTCATGAACACAGTACGCGAATAAGGAAGAGTGCTTTAAATCGCAGTAAAGCTTTCTCTTATCTATTTCTTTTAAGTGATGAAGAAGTTTCACAGTGGCTTCTCTCTCAGCTCCGGCCAACTTTTTCGTATCACTCAGTAAAATTTTATTTGCAAGATGATTTAGTCTCATGCTAGAAACAATACGGAAAATATACGGACATGTCAACTATTAAAAAAGTTACTTCCGCTGGCGAAAGTGATAAGACTTTAACTATGTATAATCCAAAGCATTTTATTAACGACAATATAGATGAGTTGAACTCCCTTATTGATCAGTACCCTTTTGCCACTCTCATTACCGGAGAAGAGGTTGGTCATCTTCCACTCTATCGAGAGGGAAATAAACTCGTGGGCCACATGGCCAGGAGGAATCAATTAAAACTAGGTGAAAAAGTTAAGGTGGTTTTCAATGGGCCTCAGACTTATATTAATTCAAGTTGGTATGCCAAAAACGATGTACCGACTTGGAACTATGCTGTTGTTCACATTGATGGAAATCTTAAACTCATCGAAGACAATAAAGGCATTCTCAAAATTCTCAATTTCTCGAATGATCATATGAATCAGCAGTATGAAGAAAAATGGGACATGTATGTTCCGGAAGACCTAAGAGGAGAGCAACTCTCAAAAGCGATCGTTGGGATTGAAATTTCGATTGATAATATCGAGGGAAAATTCAAATTGAGCCAGAACCGAAACGATGCTGACTATGCCGGCGTTTTAGAAGGTCTTTCTCGACGAGAAGATGAAATGAGTCAAAAGATCAGACAGCTAATGACTAGGCCACAACCTCGGTAACGTGGAAAACTTTCCCGCGACCTGACTTCTTAGACATGTACATCATCTTATCTGCGAAATCGATGATGGACTTGGCGCTAGTTGCATCAGTTGGGAATTCGGCCACACCGATAGAAAGTGAGAGGCGATATTTTTTGTCATTATCGACAACGAATTCCGCGTTTTTAACTGCTTCAGAAACACGAAGGGCAATCTTCTTCGTTTCTTCGACACTCGTGCGTGGAAGTAGGACGATGAATTCATCTCCGCCGTAACGGTAGACGAGATCGGAAGAGCGAAGCTGACCTTTTAAAATAGCGGCCATATCGATTAAGAGTTGGCTGCCAACCACGTGGCCAAACTGATCGTTCACGTTTTTGAAGTAATCGATATCAACAAACAGGAGGCTAAAGCCCATTTTATCGTGCTGGTAGCGAGCAATATAGAGCTCAAGGTCTTCGATGAGCTTACGCTGATTGAAAAGACCGGTGACTTCGTCTGTAAGTGAAAGCATACGCATGGCCTCGCGCTTGCGAGACTCGGCGAGAATTGAGAGAGAAGTTTTCAGAACGTTTGAAAGATAATCACTGAGGATGTCTTTGATTGAATATTCTGAAATATTTCGGGCCACGAGGTATGAAAGTTGGCCGTCTCCTCTTTTAACTAGGAAGTAGAAGCGGTCATTCACAAAACGAAGGCCAAAGATAAGTCCTGTATCATCAAAGAGGAAGCGCTTAATGCGTTTCAACTGATGTTCAGTGAGTTTTAGCTTTTGTTGAAGTGAGGTAATGATTTTGAGACTCGAAGTGAAGTGAATCTCCTTCTCTACTTCAAAGAAAAGGCCCATGTATTGATCAAGGCCCGCGGCCACATCACGAATGGCAGTGAAGCTCTCCGGACGTGAAAACAAGTGCAGAACTGCGCGCTCTGGGTTCCACTGGCCACTTTGGATGGCACCATGAAGTTTTAAGCGGTAAATTACTGTGCGCATTTCATGTTGATCAATAGGAAGAGTGAGGAAATCAAAAAGGCCCGCACGGAAAGCGCCTACGATCCCGCTTTGTTCGGCACGTGGTGAAAGAAGTGTAATGGCAGCGCGAGGAATCAACTGGTGAATCCGGCGGATGTCGTCCACGGTCTTTTGGCTTTGGCGGTTAGAATAGAAGAACACTGCCTGAGCAGCATTTCTCTTGGCGAAGCCAGTTAAATCGGCGACGTCCTGAAGGAAGCTGATGTGATACTTCAGCTTGTTCTCTTTCAGGGACTTCTTGATTGCCTCGATCGAAAACGAGTCTAAACCAATGGCCAGAATTTCTAACTGATCTTCTTTTTTGTTCATTACATGTCTATGTTTTTCTTCAATGCATCCAATGCATTGGTGCGATCAGTTTCATCTTCGAGGACTGTAATAGCATTTCGAAGAGTCTTGATGGCCTTTTCTAATTTATCTTCCAACTCAAATCGGCTTTCCACAGAACGCTTCTCTTGCGTTGAGATGGACTCCATATCAAACTCCATAGCATCAATCTTACGCTTAAGCTCCAAGATCTTCAGGTCGCGGTGTCTGATTTGAGTTTCTGCATCTGCCTTCAAGAGCTCCAGACGTTGTTCCAGTTCTCTTTCGCGCATTTGCACTTTTTTCACATCAATTTTATTCTTTTGCGCAGCTTTATCAAGCTCTTGCGCAAGAATTCTATTCTTCTCTTCAATGATGAGTCTTTTCTCATCAAAGAGCTTCAGTCTGTCTTTGAGCTCATTGATCTCTTCGTTTAACTTCTTACGGATGATCGTTAGTTCAATTTTCTTCTCATCAAGTTCGGCGCGAAGTGAAAGACTCTGGCGGCTTTGGAGCACTTTGTCCTCTTCAAGCTTCTGAATCTTTGCTAGTAGCTCTTCACGATCAGAACGGAGGTTTGAAATGGTGGCCTGCATGCGCTCCATTTCCCCTGAATAAGCTCCAGAGATTTCCTTTAAATCCTGACCAAGATCACGGGCCTCTCGTGGAGCAGGCTCGCGTTTCTTTTTCTTTGGTTTTTCTTCAATCTCTTCCTCTTCTGGTTCAAGGCCGACCTCGTCAGAAGAAAAGTTGATGTTATCAAGATTGATATCGTCGGAAACCAGCGGCTCATCGATTGATGATTCCAGCTCCTGAAGTGGATTGGCACGGATCGCGACCTGTGAGGCATCGTAATCCATGATGGCGTCGATTTCTTTTAACTTCGCCATGGCGTCGTCCGACATCTCGCCATCATCTAGAGAGAGAGAAGGTTCATCATTGCCAGAGAGATCAAGCGAAGCATCTTCATCACCTAGATTCAACGAGAGATCATCATCACCGAGATCCAGACCAACGTCACCGCTAAGACTCAAATCATCTGCAGCGGGTTCCTCGGCAAGGCTCAATTCACCCAATGCAGGAATTTCTTCATCAAAAGAAAGTTCACCGATATTTTCCAATGGCTCTTCATCACCAAGAGAAAGTTCCTCACCTTCATCATCGCCGAGTGACAGTTCTTCGCCCTCTTCTTCTTCACCAAGGGAAAGCTCCTCGCCTTCTTCAGTGTCCAAAGAAAGATCTCCAAACTGCTCTTGATCAGAGGATTCAGCAAGGTTCAGATCATCTGATCCGTCACTTAATGAGAGACTGTCCTCTTCTGCCAGACTTAAATCCAGACCATCATCAGCCGGCGCCGAGGAGATTTCCTCGTCTCCAATACTGATCTCAAGCTCACCGTCATCGAATGACAGTTCTTGGTCTTTCGTACTCATGGGTTCTTCTCCCGAATCATTATTTTCAACTGGTTTAATTAAAGCTTCAGCACTCTGCCACAATGGCTTTTTGGCGGCGGTTTTAATGATGCTCTTAAAGACATCATCAACCTGGACACTCACCGGATGGCCTTTCATGGCATCGAGTTTTTCAAGATCATCAAATTGGGTCTTCATATCCAGGCGACTTAATTTCACCGGAGCGACCTTAGGAAGCGCAGGAGGTTTCAACGCCAGAGACTCAACTATTGCGTTCAACTCAGAGGCATTGATTTCAAATGGAACATAGGCGTCTCCACCAATCGGAGACTTTTGATGGTTTTTTAAGTCTGAAGCATTCTCATCTCCGGTCACATAGATCAACTTTGCGGCCGGGATTTTCTCGCGGATATAGAACACCAGAGCTTGCTTAACTACAGGTAGTGAATGCAAATCTACGAAATAAAAAATGTCCTTACTACCTTCTTCGCTGAGAATCTGTTCATTGGTCTTAACTTCAACGGCGTCGGAGAGCATAGGAAACCGATTCAGAAATTCTCTGAGTTTCTCCGGGGCCCCGCTGATGAAATAGTAGGTCATTATGCTTTACCTTCTACATTCCATCATATCTTATGGGTTCCCCAGTCTCCGAGGGGGCAAAGATTGCTGCTCCTAATAGATATCTTTATTGCGTCCTTTTTTGGCTCATAATACAATCGAATTGTCTCTGTGGAGGATTCTTGAAAAATTTTAAATTCATTACTTTGATGATGTTGACTATTTCTGTCGGTCTGGCCAAGGCCCAGGATATCTTTTATCCCTCTAACATTATGATGATGGACGATAAGTTCGCCCACCACGTGATCTTAGTGGAAAAGGCCACTCATAAACTTCATATTTATGAGAACGCTGCCACTGAACCAAGACTAGTGAAGACCTTTAATATGGCCACTGGTAAGACAAAAGGTGATAAGGCGAGCAACGGGGATCACAAAACTCCAGAAGGGATCTACACGATCTATGACTTCTACTCGAAAGATGAACTTTTCCGTCGCCACGGAAACTACGCCAAGATTTACGGCAGTGGTGCTTTCCCGATGGACTACCCGAACTTTATCGATGAGCGTGCTAAGAAAACTGGCGGAGGAATCTGGCTTCACTCTACTGATGACGATAACCGCATCTCTAAGGGTCTGGACTCAAGAGGCTGCGTCGTTGTTCAGAACCAAGATCTAAAAGACATCTCTCAATTCATCGAACTTAACAACACTCCGATCATCGTGGTTCAAGACGTTCACTTCCTTTCAAAAACAACTTGGGAAAGAAACCGTAAAGACATCAACGATGCGGTTCAAAAGTGGGCAACTGCCTGGAAGACTAAAGACTTCGATAACTACATCAATAGTTACGATAAAGAGCGCTTCTACGATAAGAAACACGGTGGATACAACGGTTACAAAAACTATAAAAAGGCCGTTTTCTCTCGTGCGGACTCTCCTGAGATCAAATTGGACTTCATTTCAATCATGGCCAACGAAGATTATGCGGTTGTTCATTTACAACAAGACTACCGTTCGCCAGTAATTAATGACATTGGTAAAAAGACCCTATATCTTCAGAAAGATAATAACTACGACTGGAAAATCGTGGGTGAACTATGGTCGGCAGTGGATTCAAAAAGCGTCGCCTCCTTCACTCCTTCTAAGCGTTTCTTTAAAGAATAGGACTCATGAAGGAATTCATTCAAAAAAATGGGGATGAGGTCGCGATCGTTATCTACGATGCTCCCCTTCCCCCAAAATACTTCCGCCTCACTAAAAGATTCATCAAAACACTTTTTGTCGTTGTACCAGTAGTTCTGGTGGCCTCGTTTCTGCTGATTTTCAGCTGGGGTCTTGGAAGTAGAATTAAGCACGTCCCAACTCCCACTCTTCCGGAAGTTCTGCCGGCGGAAGACAGTAAAGTGGCCGAGCTTCAAGCAGAGATCAAATCCCTTCAGGAAAGTAACAATCAATTGGCCGAGAAGCTTTCAGGCCAACCGGCGACTGCGACTCCGGAAGACCCTTATCTCATGGCGATCAAAAAGCCCTATGGGATGCAGAACCTTCTAAGTCAAAACAAAGTGAACCTCGATCAATTTTCGATGGTACAGGAAGCGGGCAAAGTTTCATTTAAATTTGTGATCATGAGTGCTTCTCCGGAAACAAAAGTGACCGGTCACGTGTTGGTGTTCATGATGTCTGAAAATGGACTTATGGCCTATCCGGAAAGAGCGAACGCTCTTATCACTCAAGGGATTAAATATTCAACGGGTGAACCGTTCTCGGTGTCTCGCCTACGTCCAACAAATGCAGAATTCAGGACCCAACTTACCGGCCAATCGGTTAAGTTTGTGATCTACATTTTTAATCGTGAAGGCGACCTTCTCCTCATTCGTGAGACAGAGTCATTTAAAGTAGGGGCCAAATCGTGATCAATGATCAAGACTTCAAAGATTTTCATTATAACGTTTTTGGTGCCAAGACTCGTATCAACGGTGACATCATTCTTGCCGGCGACGCCATCATCAATTCAAGTATCGAAGGCAGCATTGAAATCAAAGACACTGGGAAACTGGTGCTCGAGCGTGGAAGTTTCGTAAAAGGCAAAATCAAGGCCATCGATCTTGAAATCTTCGGTCAGGTTGAAGGTGATATTGAATGTTCGGGATTGGTTTCGATTCGTTCAAGTGCGGTTGTAACAGGATCTATTAAATCAGGGCGTCTCGTGATTTATCCTGGGGCCGTCGTTGAAATGAACGCCAGCTCCCAGGACCAAACTTAATCTAGAGATAATCTTCGTAATTCAGGATCTTCACCGGGCGAATGCGCGATAGGCTCTTCGCCAGACTCTTGTCCCCTACCACTACAATTGTAAGTCTCTCCCAAGGGAACGCCTCAAAATCAGCTTGAGAAAGTTCTGATGGAGTCAGTTTACTGATTGTTGTCGGGAAATTTACAAGATCTTTAAACTCTCTGCCCTGGTGATCAAGAAGCATTAACTGACCGAGGAAAGCATTCGTTTCTTCGAAACCAAAAGCATATCCACCGATTTGGTGATTTTTCTGATGTTGAAATTCTTTTTCTTCAAACTTACCTTGGGCAACATCGGCGAAAACATCACGGATGATACCGATGGCATCAGCGGTTGTTTCATTCTTTGAGAAAGTCATCACTCCTGCGCGGCCATAATCTCTTTGAAGAGACACATACGCTCCCGCCGAATAAGTCAGACCTCTTTTCACACGTAGTTCTTGCACAAGTTTAGAAGTGAAACCACCGCCCATGAAGCCGGCCATAAAACCAAACTGATCATACTTCTTCGCGAATTCCTGGTTCGTCATATAACGGCCAATGCGAATCTGGGCCTGGTTAGCGTTTGGAACTTCTACCAGATAGATCGCTGACTGTGATGAAGGTTTCTTCAAAGTAATCGGCGTTGATTTCGTTTCGTTTTTCCAGCGACAGTTTTTTTCAATAACGTCACGGATATCTTTCACTTCCTCCGGGCCCGCTAGGTATAAAACTTTCTTCGTCTTATTAAGTGTCGCCAGACGACTTTTTAATAGCTCAGAGTTTAATTTATCAAAGCTCGCGATCGTGCCTTCGACTGGCTGAGAATAAACCGTCTCATCCAGAGAAACACGTCTGAAAATTCTATCTGCCAAAGCAGCGTGTGAAGTCACAAGGTTCTTCAGGTTACTCTTTGAACGGCTGATGTAGGAATTAAGTTCATTCTTAGGATATTGAGCATCGCTAAAGATCTCACATACCTTCCCCATCACTGGTTTAATGTCTTTTGTCAGGGCCTGCACGCTATATACTGAGTATTCGTGAGTTACTGAGTGACGAAGATTCGCACCATAGAAATCGAAGTATTCTGCGATCTCTCTTTGGTTCTGGGTCTTAGTTCCGGCCGCGATCTGATCGAAAGTCGATTGAGTCACGCCAGGGAATGAATCATTAAGAGCGCCGTCCTGGAAATAAATCGAAGCGGTAAACTTCGGGAAATGGTCGTCTTTGATCCAGACCACATCCAAGTCTCCCCACTTCATTCGTTTTACCGAATCAAGGAAAGAGTCTTTAGCAAAGGCACTTGAGGCAACTAATAAACCGACTAATAGATATTTCATATTCATTCCTACTTATGCTGATTCCAAACTGAGACAAAAACATTCTTCTTCGAGAAGGTCTCGTGACAAGCGCTCTTCACGTCTTCAACTGTCACCTTCTCATAGTTTCTCAGTTCTTCTTTATAGAATCTCCAGTCTCCCAATAACTGCTGACGATCACCTAAAAAACCGGCAAGACCAGCATTGGTATCAAGACCCGCATATAGATCTACAAGATAGTTGTTCTTAATTTTTTGAATGCTTCTAGGAGTGATTTCTGATTCACAGAAACCGTGAAGTTTCTTCTGAAGATCCGCACGGAACTCTTCAAGCTTCACACCACGAACAAGCTCTCCTCCGATGAAGAAAAAGCCCGCTTTCTCAAGCTGCTGGTGGGCCGCATACATTGATGTTGCCACCGGACGGTTGATCAAAATGTATTCATTGATTAGTGCCGAACTCTTACCTGATCCAAGGATCGAAGAAAGAACGTCCAAAGCATAACCTTTTGGATGGCCAATCTTATAAGTTGCGTACGAAAGCATGAACATTGGATTTGGTGCTTCACCCTTTTGATTCACAACTTTTGATTCAGTTAACTTTGGCTGGAACTCTTCGTCTTTAAGAGAAGCATGGGCCTCAGTCACAGTTTTAGAAGAAGGAATTTTTCCAAACTTCTCTTCAATCATTTTCTTCGCTTTGCTTGTATCAACATCACCTACAAGAATAAGGGCAACGTTGTTTGGAGCATAGAAGCGTTTGAAGTAAGCGTGCATCTGTTCACGAGTCACAGATTTGATGTCGGGAATGTCACCAATCACCGGACGGCCGTAAGGCGTGCCGGCAAATAGTGAAGACATCATCAACTGATAAAGTTGTCCGCGAGGAGAATTCTCGTAACGCATTTTACGTTCTTCAAGAACAACTGCGCGCTCTTTATTGAAATCATCTTCATCCAGCGTCAGGTTCTCCATACGATCCGCTTCGATATCGAGGATCATATTAAGTTCTGAGGAAGGAAGATTTTCGTAGTAAACAGTCTGATCGTTTGTAGTGTAAGCGTTGGTTGAACCACCACTGCCTTCGATGATGAAATCAAGCGTGTTCTTGCCAAATTTTTTAGCACCTTTGAACATCATGTGTTCAAGAAAGTGAGACGCACCTGTGATACCTGGCACTTCGTTTTTTCCACCAACTTTATAGAAGAAATAAAGTGAGAAGATGGGAAGCTTTGGATTATTAACAATCAACGCCGTCATGCCGTTATCAAGTTTCACTTCTTCGACATCAAGATTAATACTGTCGGCCAGTGACTCTTCTTTTTTTCGGGAAGCACAGCCATTGAAAAGCAAGGCGAGCAAGAGTAGCGGAAACATCAACTTCATAGTAACATCCTCGGTGATGAACAAGATCACGATATTAGGCTCAGGAACAAGCACAGGAGTTCCTATTTTAGGTTGCAACTGCAAGGTTTGCAAATCAACAGAGCTTAGGAATAAACGGTTTCGCACGTCAGCTTTGATCGAGTCTTCGAGTCAGAAAAAGATTCTGATTGATGCTTCACCTGATCTGCGCACTCAGCTACTGCGAAACAAAACCGATGCGCTTGATGCCATCATCATCACGCACGATCATGCTGACCATACTCATGGCATGGATGACTTACGCCCTTATGGTTTTAAGCGCAGTGAACCTTTGCCGGTTTTCACTGATGCATCTGCCGCCAAAGATCTTAAACGGAAATTTCCTTATATCTTCGATCGCGATAATTACTTTTCCGGTAAGGCGATCTTAGGTGGAGGCATTCCTCTGCTTGATTTGAAAATCACACAGGCAGGCCCTGAGAGCATTGTTGATGAGCCATTTGAATTCTTCTCACTTCCTCACGGTCATGAAGACACATTAGGAATTCTTCATCAAAAAATGGCCTATCTGGTGGACTGTCGCCAGGTTCCGGAGGCGGTCCTTAAGAGGCTTTCTGACGCTAAGCTTGAATTATTAATCATAGACTGTTTAAGACCCAATCCCCACTCGACCCATCTCCATTTCGACCTGACTTTGGAATATATCGAGAGGATTCAACCAAAAACCGCGGTCCTAACCCACATGGGACATGAATGGGACTATCTGGATTTGGTTTATCAGCTCAAGAAGCGTGGTGTAAAAAATACATTCCCTGCTATAGATGGCCAGTCCTTCCTCTATTCTAACGCCTAAAAACCGTGTAAGATGGGCGGAACTTTAAATCGCTATTTTGTCCTGCTAACTATTAAGGGAGTCCCTGATGAAAATTGCAGTTCCTAAGGAAATTAAAAACAATGAAAACCGCGTTGGTCTTACTCCAAGTGGTGCACGTCAACTAGTTCAAGACGGCCACGAAGTTTACGTTCAACACAATGCTGGTATGGGTATCGGCATTACGGATGAAGAATATATCAAGGCCGGTGCTAAAATCGTTCCGACTCTTGAAGATGCATTCGCAATCGGTGAAATGATCATTAAAGTTAAAGAGCCTCAACCAAATGAGATCGCTCTTCTTAAGCCTCACCACATTCTTTATACGTATCTTCACCTTGCTGCTGATAAGCCGCAAACTGAAGGTCTAATGAAGTCTGGTGCGACTTGTATCGCTTACGAAACAATTCAACTTGAAGACAACTCTCTTCCACTTCTAGTTCCTATGTCAGAAGTTGCTGGTCGTATGTCAGTTCAAGTTGGTGCTACTTACCTTCAGCTTGATAAAGGCGGTAAAGGTATTCTTCTTGGAGGCGTTCCAGGTGTTCGTCGTGCGAAAGTTACAATCATCGGTTGTGGTATCGCTGGTACAAACGCTGCTCAGATGGCAGTTGGTATGGGTGCAGATGTTACTCTTATCGACCTATCAACTAAGCGTCTTGCTGAACTTGATCAACTTTTCGAAAACAAAGTTAACACTATCTTCTCTAACTCACAGAACATCGAAGAAGCAGTTCTTGCTTCAGACCTAGTTATCGGTGCAGTTCTAGTTCCAGGTGCTAAAGCTCCTAAGCTAGTTACTCGTGACATGATCTCTAAAATGTCTAAGGGTTCAGTGGTTGTAGATATCGCTGTTGACCAAGGTGGATGTATTGAAACTTGTAAGGCAACTACTCACGAAAATCCAACTTTCGTAGTTGATGGCGTAGTTCACTACTGTGTGGCCAACATGCCAGGTGCTGTTGCTCGTACTTCTACATTCGCTCTTACAAACGTTACTCTTAAGTACGCTCGTATGATCGCTAAAGACGGTGTTGATCGCGCTATCATGAAAGATAAGCCGCTTCGTCTTGGTGTGAACATCTACAAAGGTAAACTGGTTTACGAACAAGTTGCTACTGACCTAGATCTTCCATACACTCCGCTACAACTAGACAAATATCTTTAATAGATTGGGGCCTTCGGGCCCCTTTCTTTTTCTCGGACGCGTGTTATCATTAGTCCATGGTTCAAAAGATCCTCATCATTCTTAATCTCGTCATCGTAGTGGCCGGCGCTGGTTTAGTGTTCTATTCCCACAATATGATTAAACCTGAGCCAACTAATCAGGCAGCAGAGGCGGAGAAAATGAAGACGGATGCTTTGGAGTCTTCACAGATCCAACCGGTACCGATTAAAAAGTTCGTAGTGAACCTTCACTCGCGCAGTACTCGCCTTCGTTACTTAGATCTGGAAATGAACGTTCTTCCGTTTCATGAAGATCAGAAAGAACTTATCAAGGCCAATGAACATATCTTCAAAGACATTCTGATTGAAATTGCCTCTCATCTTGAGCCGGACGAACTTGATTCTGTGACTGGGAAAATTCTTTTAGAGAATAAGATTAAGAAAGCAGTGAATGCGAAACTTGGTCAGCCAGTAGTGAAGCAAATCTACTTCTCGGGCTTTGTTGTCCAATAATAGATAAAAAAAATCCCAGCTTTCGCCGGGACTTTCTTCAATATAATTTCTTAGATTAGAAAATTACTGGATGTTCTTAGCTTCTTCGTGATCAAGAGGAACAGCGTTCTTTGTCTCGTCAGATAAGTTATCTAGATATTTTTTCACGTCTTCTTTCGTGATTTTGCCTTCAGCAAGAAGACGGTCACGTACACGTACGTCTAATAGTTTTTCTTCAAGAGCTAGTCTCAATTTCATAAGTCCTCACTTTTAAAACGAAATTCTTTGTACCACTCCACTTCAAACTAAGCAAGCGGTAACATGCTGCACCAATTTTATTGCCAGTATTTTGGTGGCTTCTGGTCCTCATCTTTGACCACGTAAAGGTGATTTTTACGCTTCGGCTTAGACTGGAAAGAGGCATTTAGCACTTTCCGGATCAGCGGACGAGACTGGAAATGGATAATTAAATAACTGATCCCCATGGCCAAAAGATGCGCCCACGAACTCATGGAGCCCGAGAAAAAGGCCATATAAGCTTCAATTCCGGCAAGAATAAGGCAGAAAGTGCGGGCCTTCATCGGGAAGATCATCATGAGGGACATGTGTCGATCCGGATAAATCATGGCATAGGCCATAAGAAGGGCAAAGTTAATGCCTGTGAGACCATGAAGACTTGAGAAGTACACTGGAGTGCCAAAGAAGAACAAAAGACTAATCAGGGTATAAATCAGCCCCACACCCAAGACAGTTAAAAGTAAAAAGCGAAGATAAATTTTTTGTCCCCACTGAGACTCTAATTCTGAACCGATAAACCAAACAACAAGTGAGTTAAAAAGAAAACTCATGAAGTTCACTTCAACAAATGGGTAAGTCACAAGCTGATAAACTAATCCACTGAACAGACCACTTCCTGAAAGACCTAGTATTCCCACCAGTGAAAAAGCACCGATGGCCTTAAGGATTGAAGCACCTAGGAAACAAGCACCCGTCATAATCAAAATGACTTTATTGATCTTTGATAGTGGTGGAGCTTGGAATTGAACCTGATTCATTCTGGCCTCTGAGATAACTCGATTAAAACACCACCAGTTGATTTAGGGTGCATGAAATTAACTAAGCATCCGCCTGCGCCAATTCTTGGCTCAGGATAAATAAACTTGTAACCCTTGGCCGTAAGCTCAGCAGTCTTGGCCTTTACATCAGGAACCTTAAAGCACAGGTGATGAATCCCCTCGCCCTTGGTTTCGATAAATTTATGAATCGTGCTTTCTTCAGATGTTGGTTGAAGAAGCTCAATGTGAGCGTTGGTATCAACGTGAGCAAAGGCAGTGAAGACCTTTTGATCTTTTACTTCTTCGATTTCCGGGGCGAATTTAAGCCCCATATCTTCATATACTTTTTTAGCAGTTGGAATGCTTTTTACAGCGATAGCGATGTGATCGAGAACGCAGTCTGCGAGCTCCGGTAAAGACATAAATGGTCTCCTTAGACGGTCTTATTATGCCTCTTTGAGGAGCTTGGATCAATGATTAAAAGTTTGGCGCAGGCACGGCGTTATCACAGGCATCCTCAGCATTTGGATCAAATGTTGGGATCGTTTCCTGAACTGGCGGCGTACAAGTTCCGTTCTTACAATCACCGTACTCCATGGTGTTATAACAGTGCTGACGGCAAGTTACATTACCTGAAGTATCTGTACCGGTTTTCACCACCAGACACTTAACGACCGGAGATTTCTGACACCATTCCTTCGCTATACAATAATCCCCGATTGGTTTACTGCACAGAACGGCCGGTGTGATGATCGTATTGTGAGGAGCACACTGACCTGAAGTACGGTTACAACATAAGCTTGAACATTCAAGATCTGTTGAACAACTGTCGCCAATTGGTCGGTTGCCTTGTGTGCTTGAAGAATCAAAACATTGAGAAACAAGTGACTGGTCCCAACAACGATTGTTAAAACAACATTCAGAGCTTCCACAACCAGCGTTTGAAGAACAGCTCTTGAAGTTTGTATAAAGAACTTCGTTACCAGTATCAGTACGATATTGAGTCGGACGAACCAGTTGAAGTTTTACATCATTTGCAACTGCGATGATGTAGTCGTTAGCGTTGTCATCTTTCGCGATAATTTCAATTGTAGAAGAAACGTTACATGAACCGATGTGCTCGAGATCAGTGTTACGGCTTTGAGCACGAGCGTTCGAACCATCCATCCATAATGTTTTACCGGCAACCGAAAGACCCTGTTCAGTACGAATACCTTCCACATCATTTGAAGCAAGGTGGGCCACATTTGCTGTCAAATCAAGTTTCGTCGCTAGCGGGAACATATATGAGTTGTAATAAATCTTGTTCTGAACCGGAGCTGTCTGACTATCGTCCGGAAGAGGACTTGTCATATAGATCGGATAATCCACCCAAGAGTTCTCTTTGAAGAGACGTTTCGGGCCATCCAGCTTGGCGAACTTAAACTGCCATTCACCAGAGTTAACCAAACGATAAGGACCACGATAATAATACTGGCTTCCAAGAATTGTTACTGGGTCCCAGATGCTTGTTGGATAAGTAAATGTAATCGCCGATGAGTCTGAAGAATTCACAGGAACGGCCGCTTCACTGAATTTATAAGTACCAGCAATGTTTGTGGCAGTTGTTGGCATTGTATCTGGAAGTGGCTTAAGAATTTTCTGACTCATGTAATCCTGGTAATAAGCACTACCAGTCACACTCTTCACCTGAGGAAGTGATGGAGTGATAGGAACTTTTACCGAACCAGATTGTTTTACCAGACCTTGGTCCAGGATTTTTGCATAAGAATAAAGACACTCTTCATCAGGTTGGCTTGAGTTAGATTGAATACCGTCACACGCGCCCACACCCTGAAAAGTCGGATCATCTTCAACGCGAAGACCACGACAATAAAGACCTGTATCTCGATTGTCCTGAACAGGTGTATCACCATTGGCGAAATTATATTCGTTATAGTCGAAGAGATCATATGGAAGACGAATATTGCGGAAAGGTTCTGAACGTAAATCAAGCACGATTACACTCACAGAAGTCTGCGGAGTAATACCAGGTGCCTGTGTGACAGTACCACTAATCGTAACTGGCTCACGGCCCACACCAAATTTGAAACGCACTCTTACGTGACGATCAGAAAGTGTGCCGATATTGATACCTGCTACATACAAACGACCAGCGAAGTTTTTTGGAATAGAAAGCTTACGCACATAACTACCACCACCTGATAAACCAGTGCCAGTTGAGTAGCTTGTGTCTGTCGAAAGATTTGGTTCGATTAAGTGACGGATTTCAACTTTCGGAGGAAGAGAAGTTTCACCTGAGGTTGTACTACCAGTTGTTGTTCCCGCACAGTTTCCCGTACATGAACCGCCAGAGACACCACCTGAAGTTTCGCCGATTTGATTTGAGCGAGTTGAGGTTGGCATATCTGCAGGCGTACAACTTGCGAGCAATAAAGACATCGCAATCAACTGACTTAAAATTTTCTTCCCGAAATTAAATTTATCCATGGTCATAGACCTCAATAGTTCTATCGGACCTATTTTCTTAAATTCTTAAAATTATTATCGGGGGAGAAAGGATTGCCGGGGGAATCTTCAGGAACTCTCCCCTCTTTTAGAGGGGTTAGAGTTCTTGAAAAGGATGGTCGGAATTTAAAATTGCCAGCTTTTGCGGGCAGGCCTTGTTTTAGGCTACTTAAGCGCCTCATTGAGAACGGCCGCCAGGCGAATACCTGCTTGAAACAGACGCTGTTCCATCACCGGCACGAACTTGTACGAATACTCGTAACCGATCTTTGGAATCTCTTCAGCTGTCGCCTCTTTTTTACAATAGGACTTCATGGCCCCTGGTTCAGAAGAACGGTTCACTTCATCCGGATAAATTTCGTTACGAAGTGTTTTAGATTCTTGTGCCCAATCCAGAAGATCGCCTTTTTTCCAAGCGGCGATATTGTCCAGTGAACGGCCTTGAGAAACAAATTGCGCCATTTCAGTGAAACTAAGTTTTGTGAAATCAATCATCCCTTCATCCCAAAGAGCGTGAAGGTTCATTGATTGACCTTGGAAAACCACCTTACAGTAGTTACCCCCACGATCGACACCATTGCCCACGTGAAGTGGCTGGTGAAGATCACCCATTAAGTGAGTGATGAATTTAATCGCGAAGACTTTTTTCTCCTGAGCAGCGGCCGGATCTTTTAGAACGGCAATTTGCTCACGAAGTGAAGTGATGAGTTTTCCTGATGAGTTTGTCTCATCGTGATTGTGCATTTCATCTGCCCAATCCGTGTAGTGCCAGTTGTAGGTATGAGAATAAGTCTGTGGTTCAGACTTAATTTCATCCGGCCAGTTCGCTACTCGAGCAAGTGACTGCCCACCCAAGAGTTGAAAAATCTTGTAGTGAACATCTACCGTAAGATGTCTTTCTGCGACCTGTCCCACCACTCGGTGGCCAGTTGGTCCCCATGCAAAAGCGTTAGCTGAAAGAAGTGTCAGAGCAAACAATAATGTTTTCATTCAATCTCCTCAAAAGTTCCGCGACTTTTATCTTTTCTAAATTTAGGGACGATAAAGAGTTTTCCATGAAATGTGACGTAGTAACCTGGCTGCAAAATACGAGCGGCGAAAATCGCCTCGATTACATTCTGAGCGGCGTCTGAATCATCAAATCCAAGGGGCTTCATGGCACCAGTGAAAACCACCGGAACCGTCACCTCTGGGTAATGTTCAAAGCAGTAACGAGATGTAAGATCCATCGTGTCCGTACCGTGAAGAATCACGATTGGATGGCCACCCTTCTCGTGGGCCTTGATGGAATTCAGGATAAACGCGCGATCGTTCTCATCCATATACAGTGAGTCTTTCGACATGATCTGTTTCACCGTAATGTCGGTATAAGGCAGGCGCAGCTTCTGAAGAATTTTATTTTTTACAATCGTATCGCGATTTTGAAGAGAGCCTTCAAACTCGTCGTAAATTTTCTCGATGGTGCCACCGGTAGCGAGAATATTAAGTGGCATGATTTCGTTCGACATAATTTCGTTTCAAACCCTTGACGTTAATCTGTATGAACCCATATTTTGTATGACTTCTTAAACCTATTGAATAGACGACAATATGACACCACTATTGGAGAGAGTATGACAACCCGTAAAGGCTCGATTTCAGTAAAAACAAATGACATTTTCCCCATTATCAAGAAGTGGCTTTACTCAGAGCACGATATTTTTATTCGTGAGCTAGTTTCTAACGCTTGTGACGCGATCACCAAAAGATCGACCCTGGCCCGTTCAGAGGGTCATGAGACACCGGCCGGTAAAGTTTCAATTCTTCTCAATAAAGAAGCCAAGACCATTACCATTTCAGATAACGGTCTTGGGATGAATGAAAGTGAAGTTGAAAAATACATCGCTCAACTCGCCTTCTCTGGCGCGGAAGAATTCGTTCAGAAAATGAAAACCATGGGCAACAACACTGCCAAGGACGAAATCATTGGTAAGTTCGGTCTGGGTTTCTACTCGGCCTTCATGGTTGCCGCAAAAGTTGAAGTTGAATCTCTTTCTATGCAGCCGGGTTCAAAACCAACTAAATGGACTTGTCTCGGAGATACTGAATATGAGTTCTCTGAGTCAACGAAATCAGAAGTGGGAACTACTATCACGCTTCATATCGCAGAAGACTCATTGGATTTCTTGGATAAATGGAAATTCAATGAAACACTGACTCGTTACTGTTCATTCATGCCTTATCCGATTGGTCTTATGGATCTATCAAATAAAGAAGCAACAGAAGAAATCATTAACGAGACAACTCCCCTTTGGAAAAAAGATCCGACCACACTTAAGGATGAGGACTACAAAGAGTTCTACCGTAAGATGTTCCCAATGGATCCAGAGCCGCTATTCTGGTTACACTTAAATGTTGATCACCCGTTCACACTTCAAGGTGTGTTGTTCTTCCCCAAGCTGAATCAAAGTAAGCCGATTCAGGAAAATGGTATTCAGCTTTACTCGAAACAAGTATTCGTTTCAGACAGCGTGAAAAACATTGTGCCTGATTTCTTGGGGCTTTTAAAAGGTGCCATTGATTCAGTGGATATTCCGCTAAACGTTTCGCGTTCATCACTTCAAGGTGATCCGAACATCAAGAAGATCTCGAACTACATCATCAAGAAAGTTTCTGAGTCACTTAAGAAGCTCTTTAACTCTGATCGTGAACGTTATGAGAAGGCCTGGGAAGATATCGGTCTTTTTGTAAAATACGGTTGTATGCAGGATGAGAAGTTTGATGAAGTGATGAGAAAATTCGTGCTGTTTAAAAACACAGACGGAAAACTTGTGACACTTGAAGACTATCAGGCATCAGTTCCGGAAGCGTACAAAGAGAAGCTTAAAGATAAGTACGTTTACTTTGAGAAGAACCTAAGTGATGAGTCTCTTCGTAAACAACTTCAGGCCGAAGGCATTCAGGTCCTTGAGACAGATCAATACATTGATCCGCACTTCATGCAGCACTGTGAGATGAAGAAAGTCGGCGAGCAGACTTTCAAGTTCGCTTCAATTGATTCTGAGATCGAAAACCTTCTTGAAGCAACTGACACCCATGCTGATGACATCAAGATCAAGGACTTCTTTAAGCAAGTTCTGGTTGGCGACAATAAAGAAAAAGAAATGACGTTGGATGTGGACGTGAAGAGCCTTAAAAACGCTTCTTCATCGGCCTACTTCAAAGTTGATGAGCAAATGAAGCGCTTCCAGCAGATGACTAAGTCGATGGGTAACAGCGCGTTCAGCATGCCAGTGAAGAAGACCTTGGTGGTAAACCCTCGCAATACCCTGATTAAGAACGCACTTAAGATTTGGGAAAAGGGTGAGAAGAAAGAACTAGCTGAGAAGATCGTTCATCACGTTCAGGATCTTGCTAGTCTTTCATCAGAAGGTCTGACTTCTGAGGACAAAGAGAAGTTTGTTTCTCGTTCTCAGTCTTTAGTTCAGGAACTTTCTCAGTTCATCGTTTAATCAAAATAAAAAAAAGGCCTTCATTCGAAGGCCTTTTTCAACAAAACAAAATCCCCAATTACTTAGTTCACGATGTCCTGATAATCCATGTGTGTGACGTGGAAATCAGAAGTCGATGTTTCATCTTTGTTATAACCGCGCTCAAGGTGCTCGATTGGAAGAACACGGCCGTTCTTCAATGAATCACGGTTACGGTGAACCAGTTGATTCTCTTCTTTTTCCTCAGCTTCTTTACAGTGAATGCAAAGGTCAGCAGTCGGACGAGCTAGTAGACGGTTATGAGTAATTTCGGCGCCGCACTCTTCGCACTCGCCAAAAGTTCCATCTTCAATTTTCTGAAGAGACTTGCGTACTTTCTTTAGATACACAGCATTTCTTGCTTTGAGGCGGAAATCCATTTGGTTTTCTTTCTCAACAGAAACAATGTCTACTTCATCACCTTCAAGGCTCACCGGCGAGAGTTTGCCTTCAAAGATTTCTTCTTCAGAAAGGATTTCCATGAAGAGGTTCTTGAAGTGTTCGATTGTTGCTTTTTCCATAAAGCTCTCCTTAAAAGTGATTCTCATCCTTGATGTTAATTCGATCTTAATTCCTTTAAAATCGAAGGCCATTCCATGGCGAGACCGGGGGGACTTCCGTTTCTTACAGGTACTCATCCTTGAGTAAACCCACCGTTCTCTCGGGAACCATAGAGCAGGATTCGTGCCAACTTAAGAAAATGAGATTTTGATTAGTTACGAGCTTGGGAAAAACTTGGGCCTACAGCATCCAGGGCATTTTAGTCATCAATGAGGCCAAATTAGCTCCGTGCTTGGGGTCAATAAGACCACTCATGCCAAACATTGTAAGTTATACATTAATCCCCTGTTTCACTCGGGAATTTGGTATGAAGTTCGCACCAATATAAGGAGTCTTCTATATGAAAGTCCTCTTTGTTCTTCTTGCTCTCACTACTTCCCTATCAACTTATGCCCAAGAAAGAGTCGAACTACTTTCTGAAAAGGTATCAGTTAATTCCGATGCAGCAGTTGTTGTTCGCACCAATAAAACACCAGAGACAGTGGTGATCACATTTAAAGTGCCCATGGCCAACTCAGTTTGTGAGCGCTACGAGACACGTTATGTAGTTCGTCAGTCCTCTACTTATTGCGGTGAAGATGTTCGTTATAACCGCGTGCGTGTTCGTCGCTGTGTTCAGACCGATCCTAATAATGGTCGCTGCGTTCGCTACCATGAAGAATGGAGAGAAGAGCGGATTTCAATCCCTCGCACTTGTCCGGTTCCAGAAACTTACTGTGCTCAATACGGGACGGCGGTGACTCGAGAAAACGATGAAATGAAAATCCGCTTCAAGGACCTTCCATCACTTGGAGATTCAGAGGCAGAGACATTTGAAATCAAGGCCCGTCAGAAGTCATATGACGGTGAGAACGTGGTTTACGATGTGAAGCCACTTGAGACACTTAGAGAGTATAAAGTGTCTCAAAAGAAGATCCTCGGATTTAAACTTGATAGCTATGTAGTTGAAGAAAAATAATAAGACCTACGTGTGGGCCTTTGGGCTCACACGTATCTCTCTGACTTGTCTTTTGAAAGTACGATCTCGCCCTTATCTCTTAAACGAATAACCACATCCATGATCTTCTTCTGAGCTTCCAGAACTTCTGAAAGCGGACGAGGTTTTCCCTTTAAGTAATCTTCCACATCACGTTTCATATTGGTCGAGAACATGTTGAGGAGATGATCAGTCACTTCCTTACTGGCCCCGCGAAGAGCCAGCCCTAGAACATCCAGATCGATGTCTTGAAGAAGGCGTTTCATCATGGCAACCGTTAGGTATTTCAGATCATCAAAGGTCACGAGGTTTTGTTTTAACTTGATGGCCATCTCAGGATCCTTACGGGCAATCTCTGCGATGAGAGACTGTTGGGCCGCAAGGTCTAGACCCTGGAGCATTTCGATTGCTTGTTTCAGACCATCAATTTTTTTATTCATTAAACACTCAAATAAGGATTTTCTTGTGCCAAGTGATTACGTACATAATCATCGACAGCTTCTTCCAGTTTCATGAATTTAAATTTCGGCAGGGCCTTCTTTAATTTACCCATGTCCGCCTGCGTGTAGTACTGATACTGGTTTCTTAGTTCAACTGGCATATCGATGAAGGTAATTTTTGGTTTAATGTCCATGGCAGCGTAAGTTGCTTTCACCAGATCATGGAAACTTCTCGCCTCGCCTGTTCCAAGGTTATAAATCCCGGAAATTGACGGCTTCTTTTTACCAGCATCGATTAAAGCGATCATGGCACGAACCACGTCTTTTACATAAACGAAGTCACGAAGCTGCTCGCCATCTTTGTAGTCAGGACGGTGAGATTTGAAGAGTTTTACTTCGCCCACTTCTTTAATTTGATTGAAAGACTGGAACACCACTGAGCTCATTTTGCCTTTGTGGTACTCATTCGGGCCAAATACGTTGAAGAACTTAACTCCGAACCAAACTTTTGGTTTTTTCGTTTGTTTTAGAATCCACTCGTCAGACAGCTGCTTTGAGTAGCCATACTTATTAAGCGGAACGAGTTTTGCGATCCCTTTATGATCATCCGAATAGCCTTGCTCACCGGCGCCGTATGTAGCGGCACTTGAAGCGTAAACGATTGGGATATTTTTCGTCGTGGCCAAGGCCAGAAGCTTGTTAGTGTATTCAGTGTTGTTCTTATACAAGAAATCCATATCCAGTTCAGTCGTCGCTGAACATGCACCCATGTGATAAATCGCTTTAAGTCCGCCCTGCTTTTTCCAGATGGGGTGGTCGAACAGGTCTTCTACCTGAACAAATGAATCGTATTTAAGGCCACGGAGGTTTTTCCACTTATCGCCTGTCTCGAAATGGTCACAAAGAAGCAGGTCTTCGATTCCAAGAGCATTTAATTCTTTTACAATCACGCTACCGATAAAACCGGCGGCACCAGTTACTAAAATCATGGGTATCCTTTATTGAAATAACCCCCCTATCATAGATCATTTTCCTCGAAAGTTTGAGTTTTGATTTTCATGGCGTCGTGCAAAAGTTTGAATTCACTTGGATGCCCTCCGGAGACCAATTTGTACGGTTATCCAAACCTCGAAATATGCTTTGAAATCAGTAGTTTTTGGGTTAAAAATCCCCCTTATTTCATAGAGGAGCGAACATGAGCGGCAACTGGATGGTTGAGGAGTTTTTCCATAAGACTTTCTCAATGGGTTTTAAAATCAAAGAATACCTTCACTCTGAGCAATCAAAGTTTCAGAAGATTGATGTTGTTGAAACTGACTCAGTTGGAAAACTGCTTCTTCTTGATGGCAAGACCATGGTGTCTGACAAGGACGAGTTCGTTTACCACGAAGTAGTTTCTCACATCCCATATATGGTAAGCCGCAACTGTAAAAAAGTTCTGATCATCGGTGGCGGTGACGGCGGTGTAGTTCGTGAATTCGTAAAGCACCCGGATATCGAGCGCATTGATCTGGTTGAGATCGATGAGCGCGTGATCGAAGTTTCTAAAATTTATTTCCCGGATTGTACTTCAGGTCTATCTGATAAGCGCGTTCGTGTTCTACCAGAAGATGGTTTCGCTTTCATTAAGCGCGCTAAAGCTGAATACGATATCATCGTAGTTGATTCAACTGACCCGGTTGATTTCGCTTCAGGTCTTTTCACTGATGAGTTCTACGCTGACGTGTATAACGCTCTTACAGAAGACGGTATCATGATGAACCAAACTGAAAATCCATTCCTGGATGAGTTTGGTATCAAGAACATCTACAACAACATGAGAAAAGTGTTCCCAATCGTGAGCTCGTTCAATGCTCCGATGCTTATTTACCCTGGTGTTTACTGGACGTTCGGTTTCTCTTCTAAGAAATACCGTGCGACAGATCTTAACCCAGCTAAGATGGGCCACATGCACTCTCTTCAGAGATCACTCAAGTGGTACAACATGGACTGGCACAAAGGAACATTTGCCATCTCTAACTTCCACAAGCAAATGATCGGTCAGGAGTAATATGACAAATAAAGAACCTCGTTTAATTAAAGAAGTTGAAGGATTAGAGCCGCAAAAGCCGTTCATCGGTACTCAGTACGCTGAGGCGATCTTCTCGCACTCAACTCACATCATCGGCTTCTGCTTTGACGGTACAACATCTTTCCGTCCAGGCGCTCGTTTCGCTCCAAGTGCCATTCGTGAAGCTTCATATGGTCTAGAGGACTACTCTCCGTACCTGGATAAAGACACTCAAGACTACAACATCATCACGATGGGTGACCTTCCGACTTATCCGTCGAAGTGGCACCTTACGAATGAATTCTTCATGGAAATGACGAAGGACCTTGATCTTAAAAAAGACGAGATCAAATTCGTTACTCTTGGTGGTGAGCACTCAATCTCTTACGGCCCAATCGTAACTTATATGAAGAACTACCCTGATCTCGTTCTTCTTCACCTAGATGCTCACACAGACCTTCGTGATGGTTACCTTGAAGAGAAGTATTCTCACGCTTCGATTATCCGTCGCGTGCTAGATCACTTCACTCCTAAGAACCGCTTGATCCAATACGGAATCCGTTCTGGACCTCGCCAAGAGTTCAACTGGATGAAAGAGAACAAGACGCTTGCTTCATCTCTTAAAGAGTGTTGTGAGTGGTTGGAAGGAATCGATGATTCTCGTCCGATCTACTTAACTCTTGATCTGGATTTCTTTGATCCTGGTTTCTTCCCTGGTACAGGTACGCCTGAGGCCGGTGGTGAAGATTTCCACGGCTTCATGAAGATCCTTAAGATCCTTAACCGTAAAAACTTCGTAGGCGCAGATATCGTTGAGCTAGCTCCAATGCTGGACGCTACTAACAACTCTTCTTGTTTTGCTTCGAAAGTTACTCGCGAGATTATGCTCGCGATGAATAAGTAATTCTTTTCTTTTACTTCCGCTGGCCGCCGCTGGCGGAAGTAATTTTTTTAACTCCGCACATTCAAGCTCATTAAATTCTCAGGCTTAGCAGTCTGAAACTTTCCCATTTTTTTGCATCTCGAGAGTCAGTACTCAAAAAACTTCCATGACGCCCAATGAAGGGCGCCTTCTAACAAAAGGTATATGTTATGGAAGACATAATTAGGCGCGGTCGTGCCCACGATACTGACTCTGTTGATTCTATTATTACAGCTCGCTGTAATACTTAGAATGAACTAACGAGGTTTTAGGGGAAGTGTTCACAGCACTTTCCCACCTGGTTATGTAAAAGTAGTCTAACAGTTTTGCGCAATTGAAATCAATGTCCAAAAGGTGCCAGGTTGAGTGCCCAACTTTTCTTGCGCTGACCGCTTCCTGCCTCCAAAGACACAATTCCTAACCCCTTGTATTATCAAAGTTAAAGCACTGAAAACCTGTTTGGTCTTAGTATAAGTGAATTCAAAAAAGGAATCCCCTTATGCAAAAGATGAGTCGTCTCGAAGGTAGTAAAGAAGTACGTCGTGTCTTGAATCGTTTTGGTGTGGATCTCGGTCAATGCCAGTACGGAGTTTATGGACGCGAAATTTGTCTCACTGGTTACCTTATGAAGACGGACGGCTCAGAGTTTGGGGGTCAGGAAATTGAGTATATGATTCACGAATTCCAGGCCATCCTTCGCGGCTATACCGTACGTGGAGATATGGAGAACTGGAGATTCTCATCTGATCACATCGCGAGCTTAGGTGGCGAAGAGGAAGAAGTACAAGAAGAGTCGTCGGAAGAAGCGGCCTAAGCTTCTTCTTCTGGTTCTGATTCTGACGTCGTTTCATCAGACATGTACTTACGGTGCAGATATGGGTGAACAATCCATGCCACTGCGATAATTCCGATTTCATAAAGAATCATCATCGGAATCCACACACACATCATCGAAAGAATATCTGGTGTCGGCGTAATCACCGCTGCCGCAACTGCAAAAGCAACTGCAAGGTAGCGACGCATGTTACGAAGCGAGTACTTCGTCACAAGACCCATAAAACCTAGAATAATAATCACGTTGGGCATCTGGAAGAGAATCCCCAGGAACACCAGAACTTTTGAAGAAAGAAGTAAGTAGTCTTGAAGGTTCAGCATCGCCTCAACGTTCTGAACACCAGAAGAAATAAGCGTCTTAAATGTGAACGGGAAGATCACATAGTAACCAAAGGCCACACCGGCGATGAAAAGGAGGAAGCCCACAAAAATGAAAGGACGGATCGCACGGACCTCGCTTTCATAAAGACCAGGTTTAATAAAGAGCCAGGCCTCGCGGAACCAAAACGGACTCGCCAAAGCAACACATGACCAGAAAGCAATTTGAAGTTCGGCCAGGACCTTATCAAGAAGTCCTGTGAACACGACCTTCCCCTGCGTCCCGATCGCTGCGCGAAGAGGTGCTAGAAGGAACTCTTGGATGTCAGTTGAGAAGTAGTAACAGATACCAAAAGAAACCACCAAAATGATGAGGACACGGATAATCCGCGTTCGAAGCTCTTCTAAATGCTCCATAAAGGTCATTTCTTTCATGCTCTCCATCATAATCGGAAGAGTATTTTCTGTCTTATCTTTTCTGAATTTAGGGGTAGAATAAGCCTATGAAATGTATCGTCATTATTTGCAGCATGATCATGTCCCTTAATCTTTGGGCCTCCGCCCGGGACACTCAAATCCTAAAATGCCTGGGTGAAGAGGAACGTCGTCTGCATTTGGCGAAGGATACTGGTCCTATCTATGACCTTAATCAGCGCATGATTGCTGAAATGGTCCAGATTCCAAATGTGGAACTTAATCCGGCAGAATACCAGAAGATCTGCGGTGGAAAGAAGTTTTCGGAGTCGTGGAAACTTCTGGAGCAATCCATCCTGAAAGGGCGTGAGCTTTTTGTGGTTTCTGGCAAAGTCGGTGGCATGCAAAGAGATATGGCCCTGGGAATGGTGGATGATTACGTCGATGCCACTCGTGAAATTCTTTTAACTTTCATTTCGCAAATTCAGGCGCTCTCGCCTACTCCAACTTGCTTGAAAGAAGAGATCCCTTCTTTGGACAATTTCTTTATCGAGATCAAGTACCTTCAAGAAGATGTAGATATGAAAACGATCTTTAAAGGGAAAGATGAAAAGATTTTTGAGGAACTAAAGAACTATCCGCGCGCTTTTGAAAAGTGTCGTGCACGTCTTAAGAAGAAACCTAAGTCACCATCAACTGAAGCACCTAAGAAGTCCTGAAGCTTCTTAGCAATTGCCTCTTCCTCGCGCTGAGTGACCTCTTTATCAAAAGAGATCTGGACCTGTTTGCCCTTCATGCTCTTTACTTCCATTTTCCAGTCTTGTGATTCCGGAAAACACGAAAGCATGTAATCGATATCAAGAAGCCACTCTGCCACTGGACGCTCTTTAAAGTGGTGAGAATGTTTTTTACTCTCGTGCAGAACCACCCAACGATTAAGCTGAGGCACACATGAGCGACAGCCCATGCCTGCTTTGGTTTCACCCGAAAGGCTTTCTAATGTCGGAGTTTCATTTTTCTGAAGATGCTCAAGCACATCTGCTTCACGAATACCAAAACAGCGACAGATTAAAGGACTCGTTTCCTGATAGAGATAATCTTTGCCACGAAAGTGATCGAGGGTCGCTTTCAAAAGTTCGAGGGGTTTACAGAAAAAATCATCCTGCGTTTCCTGACGGAAGTCCCAGAAGGTTTGATCTTCTTTGAAAGCAGACTCAAAAGTGCTCCAGTTAAAATGCAGGGCCTCAGTCAAAGTCTTATCAATAAGGATTTTACAGAGGGCCGCGAGCCATGGAGACGCAGGTCCTGAATAATTAGCTCTTAGAATTGTATCTTTAGTATCGAAGCGAAGAAAAAGTGTATGCGCCTCGAGAGTCAAAGACACTGAGGCGTCATCCATCACTTTATTAGATGAATTTTCCGAAATGAGATCTTTAAATTTTATCATCGGCTTCTGTCCACTCTTCCGGAGAGAATTGTGTCAGGATCTCGTGGCCAGACTCAGTAATAAGAATGGTGTGTTCAAACTGAGCAGACCAGGATTTATCTTTTGTTACAACGGTCCACTCATCATCAAGAAGTTTGCAGTGGCGCTTACCAAGGTTGATCATCGGTTCAACCGTGAAAGTCATGCCCGGACGCATTTCAACGCCAGTGCCTTTCTTCCCAACGTGAACGATCTGCGGCTCTTCATGGAATTTTCTTCCAATCCCGTGACCACAATACTCGTGAACAACTGAGTAACCATTATCGTGGGCCATCTCTTCAATCACAGCGCCAATGTCACCAATGCGAGCACCCGGTTTACAAACCGAAATACCGGCCATCATACACTGCTGAGTGATCTCTACAAGTTTCTTCACTTCTGGTTTTACGTCACCCACTAAGAAAGTGTAGTTCGTATCGCCGTGAAAGCCCTTCCAGATGGTAGTCACATCTAGATTGATAATATCGCCGTTCTTCAAAAATTCTTTTTCAGATGGAATCCCGTGACAGATCACTTCATTACGAGAAGTACAAAGTGACTTAGGAAAACCGTGGTAGCCCAGGGTCGCAGGAATGCCGCCGCGATTAATGGTGTACTCATGACACATTTTGTTAATGTCTTCAGTACTCATACCAATTTTGAGATTCTTACCTAGGAAATGAAGCGTTTTCGCCGCCATCTTTCCTGCTTCTCTCATAACTTCAATTTCGCGTGCCGATTTAATAGTGATCATAGTGCTTCCCTTATACACTTTTGACCTGATTTAAGCTAGTTTGAAGAGATGAAAAGGTTCCAAGTCATTAGAACTCATATATCGCCCTATCAGAGACAGGAATTCATTTCTGATGAAAAGGCCATGGTTGAGGAGTTCCCGCTCCTGAATTATGAGACACTTGCCTCATTTAAGGACCTTAAAACCATTCTGGTGACTAATACTCATACCCAACTAGCAGACATTCCAGAGGACCTCTTAAAACAGACGGTTCTGATTATTCATCCTAATTCGGGCTATGATCATTTTACTGGGGAGCATGCGCTCTGGAAAAACATCCCGCTGGTGGTGGGCCATACCATCCGCGCTCAGGCAGTGGCCGAGTACTCCATTGGAGCAGTATTTGAAGGGCTGCAGGAACTGCCTCAACATCTTTCATGGAACAAAGACCGAAAGTGGGACCGCACCCTTTTAAAAGATACTCCGGCTTGGGTCTTCGGATATGGTCACATTGGAAAAGTCATCGCGGACACACTTAGTGTTTTAGGCATGAAGGTCACAGTGGTTGATCCATTCATCAAGCATTGCCCGCATAAACTTCTTCCGGATTGGCGCCAGGGAAATCTTTCAGAGGCCCGAGTGATCATTACGGCCACAAGTCTTAATCAATATTCTCGTCACATGTTTAATAAAGAGTTTTTCGATTCGCTTTCAGATGAAGTGCTGTTTATCAACGGTGCTCGCGGGAAGCTCGTGGAAGAGAAAAGCCTTAAAGAATATCTTCTCACTCATCCCAAGTCCTTTGCCTTTCTGGATGTGTTTGAGAAAGAACCCTTCGGTGAAGATTGGCATGGCTTTCCTCAGGTGTGGAAGACCAGTCATATCGCCGGTGTGGAAAAAAACTTAGATGATAAAATTCTCGAGTTCGAGAAGTCCGTCCTTCGCGACTTTCAAGAACTGGATGAAAATGAATTCTTTGCAAAATATGAGAAGGAACTCTTGCAGAATAAGTGGATCAAAGGAGTGCTAGTTTGAAAGAGATTGAACAACTTTTAACTCTACCGGGTAACGGTGTCTTCACAGTGAACACCGGGAAAGAGAAAAAAGAAAAACTGATGCAGGCCTATTACGGAACAAAAGACGTAGAGAAGGCAAAAGCAAAGTGGAGTAAAACTTTTCAAAAGATGACCCCGGATCGTCCGTGGGTGATTGGTATTCCTTCTGATAATGGCGGCGGAATTCAAAGAGGTGCAAACTGGGGACCATTGGTTCTTCGTCAGGAAATTCTCTCTCAGCATAAAAATTTTTTGGACCTCGGTGACGTGCGAGTGATCCCTCACCTGCTTCACGATAAATATTTGAACGATGAGACGCTTAAACTTTGTCGTAAAGCACTTTACGGTAAGGCGAATAAACTTCCGGTTTCTCCTCTGAGTATCGCGGAACGTGCTCTTCATGATTTATATAAGGCCCATCCTTCTGCGCGCATTCTAGGTTTTGGGGGAGATCACTCAACCAGTTACCCTCTGGTGAAAGCGTGGCTCGAGAGCCGTAAGAACTTAAAGAAAGCGGCGTTGCTCCACTTTGATGCTCACACTGATCTTTTAGATCGCCGATTAGGCATTGATATTTGTTTCGGGACCTGGACGTATCAGATTCTGGAACACCTTGCGACTCCTGATCACGTGGTTCAAGTGGGAATTCGCTCAAGTGGTAAAACCAAGAAGTATTGGAAAGAGCACACTGGAGTTGAACAGCTTTGGGCCCATGAAGTGATTAAATGGGGAGTTGAAAAAACTTATAAGAAGATTCGTGATCAATATAAAAAACTCGGTGTGGAAGAAGTCTACGTGAGTTTTGATATCGATGCTCTGGATGAAAAGTTTGCTGCTGCAACTGGTACTCCGGAGAAAGAAGGTCTTTCACCGACTGATTGCGCTGCTCTTCTTCGTCTTCTTTCAGATGATTTTAAAATCACCGGAGCTGACTTGATGGAAGTGGCACCATTTGTGTGGCCCGCGGGAGTTGAACCTCGTGACCAGCAAAGTTCGCTCACAGTGGCCGGAGACATGGCCCGCGTTCTTCTGGAAGTACTCGCCAAATGAAAAGAAAGATCGTCTTCCCTCCGGTAGACACGGCCAATGAAGATGGGCTTGTTGCTGTCGGAGGAGATCTTGAAGTTGATACGCTGATTGAGGCCTATCGCCGAGGAATTTTCCCTTGGCCACTATCTACCTGGCCTTTGAATCGAGAACTTCCTAATACCTGGTTTTCACCTAATCCCAGAGGCGTGCTGTTTTTTGATCGCCTACACGTCTCGCGCTCGTTTGTGAAATTTCTGAAGAAAACTCCTTATACCGTGACCTTTAATCAGGCATTCACGCAGGTGATTCATAACTGTGCCAAGATGGTCAGAAAAGATCAGCCCGGCACCTGGATCACTCCGGGAATCACGCGTGCTTATGAAAAGCTATTTCAACAAGACCTCGCCTACTCAGTTGAGGTGTGGGATGGAACTCGCATTGTGGGCGGTTTATACGGCGTTGTGATGGGAGATTTTATTTCAGGCGAGTCTATGTTCACGATTGAGGACAACGCCGCTAAACAAGGTTTTTACACGCTTATTTCGCATCTTGAATCCAAAGGAATAAACTGGATCGACACTCAAATGGTGACGCCGGTAGTGGAACAATTTGGAGGGATTTATATTTCTCGTCCAGATTTCCTGCGTGAATTACAACAGGTCGACTGGACGAGAGAGAAGAAAACGATTTTTTAAGCGTGAGCGTAGCTCAGTTTAAGACGTTGGTTGGCCATATAAGTACGACGAACTTCACGCATAAACACACGTACTGACTTTTCAAGTTTTACTTTTTCACCGCGCCAGTAGGCCTCGATTTTAAGTTTTAAATCCTGATAGTTAAGATTCAATTCCGCCGCTAGTTCTTCACAACGTTTTTTGAAGCGGTGATCTTTTTCAATCAATTCAGCAAACTTCTGGCTGAACTCTTCTTTAAGAGTTGCCGGAGAATAAACGTTTTTAAGTTCGGCCAGTTTAAACTTATTCAGCATCTTCAAATAGAAGAAACCAATGTCGAATTCAAACCAACGGTGGCGGAATGAACACGAACGCATGTGAGCGTGGTGATTATTGTGATCAAGCTCACCACAAATGATGAAGTTAAGCGGTAAAAGGAAACCAAGGTTACGGCTGTTATCCGTTGTTACATGGTTTCTGTATCCCCACCAGTGAGCAAGAGCGTTTACTCCACCAATCGCGAAGATCGGAGAAACTAAGAAGTTAAGGATTGATACTAGTCCACCCCAAAGTGGCCCGAACATAACCATCATAAGTCCTGTCAGAATGATGGGACCTGTGAATGAATTATTGAACATGAACTTTTCCAGTTTATTCGTTGGAATCGTTTTCTTGATCTTCATAACTTCCGGCCAGGACTTAGCACGAGTGTAATCAAACACTCCTAAGAATAGAGCGTGAACCAGACCTTTTTGAAGCGGGCTATGCGGATCTTTTTCCTGATCTGAATGAGCGTGGTGCCAGATATGAACTGATACCCAATCAACTTTAGAGAGTGACGTCACCATCCATAACCAAACCTGCATGGGCATATCGACCCACTTATTAATGATCACGCCTTTGTGAGTGTGATAGCGGTGAAACGATAAACTCATGGCGGTGATTGTTACGTGAGCAACCACTAAGGCATAAATACTCAGGATGATGAATGGATGAGCGGCGATTAAATCACCGAAGAAACCATTAACTCCGATTGTTTTTGAAATGAAGAAGAACGAGGCACCGTATGCCAGTGCTAACGTTGAAATCAATTTGATCATGACAAATCCTTATCAAGACTGATGTAGACGAGGAGGTTCTGATGTCATCTCTAGTATTCCGGGAGGAGCTAGTTCAACACATAGGCCGCAAGCTATACATCCACGATCATCAATTATGAAGGCGGATGCCGTCACTTTAATCGCTTGAGTCGGGCACATTGTCTCACAGAGTTTAGACTCTTTCCAGTTGGCCAAGAGCGCGGAATTACCAGTAAATCGAGGAATTCTTTTGAGACGAGGCGAATAGAAATAAAGCTTATTAGGCCACTCTGTTTTATGCAGTTTAAAGGCCTTAAAAACCTTTTCTCCAGTCAATTTTTTGGCCTGGCGATTGTTCCACATCGCGCGTAAAACTGAAATTTTGCTATAAAAATTACGATTTAGAATCATAGTTTATCGATCCATTTCCCAACGCGAAAGATTCAAGCTGGCCAAACAAGTTGCGAGTTGATCTTCACGAAGTCCCTTGGCAAATACCTGTAGCGCTTGTGCTACAGCAAAGCTCGGAGTCTTTAGTTTTATACGCGCAGGTTTTGGTGTTCCATTGAAGTTAAGCAAAAAGCCCGCTTCTCCATTCGAAGTTTCCAAAGCGCCGTAATGCCATTGTGTTGGAGCATCGGCACCTTCGAAGAGCTTAAGCAACTCAACATAGTTTTTATCATACATACCATTGATGAAATCACCTAATGGAAGGTTATCAATTACCTGAGTGATAATGCGAAAACTTTGATGAATCTCTTCGTAACGGATGAGGTAGCGATCATAAATCGCCCCATGAATGCCAACTGGAATATCAAAATCGATATCCTGATAAAAATAAAACGGTTGCGATTTACGAAGGTCGAAGTTTAATCCGGCCGCACGCATAGTGGGACCAGTAACTCCCCATTGAAGCACCGATTGAGCGTTCACCGGATCACCATCGGTGTGAGAACGGAAATTGTTCTGACCAATGAGCGATTTATGAATGACAGGAAGATTCTTTGAAAGAATTTCTGCCACTGCCTGATACTCTACAATCCAGCCGTGAGGAAGATCTTCCTTCACTCCCCCGATACGAGCAATGCCAAGACCTTGTCTGTGACCACAAAACTTTTCAAAGAGCTCGTTGATCTTTTCTCGAGCATTGATGAAAAGAGTGAATTCACTCTGGCCGGCGTTTCGGCAAATTTCCGCGAGCACCGTAAGGTGATCAGCGATTCGAGCAAGCTCGAGCATCACAATACGAATGGCCTGAGCGCGTTCTGGAATTTTAATTCGGAACATCTCTTCAATGGTCTTTGCCCAAGCGATTGAATAATTCGGGGCCGCACTGATATTGATTTTATCTGCCAGCTGAAGCACTTGTAGAATGTCTTTGTTCTGTAAGAACAGTTCCAGACCCTGGTGATGAAATCCCACACGAAGACGAGTGTCTACGACTTTGACTGGATCAAAACAGACTGACCATTCAAAGTTACCCGCGCTCACTGGAGAGAAGATATCAAACTGTTTCCACTGATAACTTTCTTCCGGATAAGGAGCTTCCGATTTATTCGGATTCATGCGTAGTTTTGGAAATTCAAGGGGTCTTTCTTCCGGCCAGGTTTTCACTTCGCTCTTTTTACGAAGCGGGAAGTTTTTTTGACCTTCCGGCAAAAGAAGGGCCGGAGTCGGACGATCAAAAGTAAGACCCAGCATTTCTGCCTGTTCTCGTTCCATCCAGTCCGCCTGAAGATAATAGTTCTTCACCGAAGGGATGATTTCGCCTTCATTCACCAAAAGATGAAGATTGAGTCGTTGGTGAGTTCCCATGTTAAGGAAGTGATACACCAATTCAAAGCGATACTCTTTATCGATATTATTTTCCACCGCCGCGATTTCTGCGAGAGTGAGATAATTCAAATCTTCTTTAATCAGCTCGATCCAATCAATCAGCTCAGTTGGTCTCACTGTCAAATGATGTTGTCCCCAATCATCACGATAACGGCGACCGCCAACGTGAGAAAGGACCTGCTTAGTTTTTTCGAATTCTTTCCAATTAAACATGAGTCAACTTTTGGTGACAGGCCTCGAGTGCGCCCAAAACCTCTTCGGGTAAAACGCCCCATCCGGATAATTCCACATAACGAAGACCTTCGGCTGATACTAATTTAACCATCGGGTGATTTCGAAGTGAGGTCATTGATTCTCCCACCAGGAGTAAAACTTTATTTTGTTTTAGCTCTTCAATGAGAGGACTTAAAAGTGCGGCCGATTTAGGACTGATTACTCCGTCCCAAACCACAATGTCGGCCTCTTTAAAATCGGTGGTTGTGGCCCATTCAAATGACAGGGCCTTATGAAACTTATCACCCAAAACTGCCGGCCACTCAGTATTCATGAGAGGATTCGAGAGTTGGTAGACTTTATAAACTTTGGCTGTTTCTTTCATTAGTAAATAATCTTATCGTCGTAGGTATCTTTGTTATAGCGGACTTTCCACGAAACCTCTTCCGGAAAAACGCGAGTTTCTTTTCTGACTTCAATGTTCGGATCTTTTCCACAATCAAAGCGACGGGCCTTAACTCTCACCCAGGAATAAAGCTTCTGGTGGGTCCCAAAAGTATAATTATCGTACTCAAGAAATTTGTAGAATTCTTTCTCCCCTTTGATGCCGGAGAGGAAATTAGGCAGATATTCCATGGCGCGATCAATGTCAGCGTCCTTACATTCCCCAATTTCTGCTTTTAGATCGTAAACCAGCTCGCCCTGAGCGTTCAAAGTGTTGCGCTTCCAGGTCTTACTTCGACAATCATAGAAGTAGCCTTCACGGTGAAGACGGAAGTAAATCCCCATGTAACTCAGGAACCAAAACTTCTCACGATCTCGGTTGATATTTCCGTGATAAACAAACTTTTCGCAAGTCGAAATTTCGTTGTAATACTTTTTTGTGAAGACACCCAAACGAGCAGCAAAACCGATCGGGAGTTTTTTCTTCTTCATTTCTTCAATGAGTTTGACTTTGCTCTTCATTTCTTCTTTGGTCATCGCGCTCTTGTCTTCCGGACGCTCTTTTCCTACATCGTCCCACAAAGAATCATAGAGAGCGTAACAACCTTTCTGGATTTTTTTAAGCTCAACGTCAGTCAGGAAGATAGAGCGTTTCTTAAAGAAATCGAAGGCCTCATTGTATTCAATTAAATTTCCAATTCGAATTGATGGGTAGAGTTCATCACCAATGGAGTTAAGGCCATCAAGGTTTTCCAAGTGGGCCTTAGCACTCTCCCACTTAAATACCTGGGCGAAATCGGCGACTGTATTAATGGGAGCAAGGGATGTGTCTTCTTCATCAACTCCAATAAAAACCAGTCGTGAGAGCCAATTGCTCTTTCCGATGCAATTTCCTTCCGGACAAATTTGTTCGACGTAAGCACCGACGATTTTCGTTTTGAAATAGTTATAAGCGACTGCAGAAGCATAGTTACTGCGATTAGAGAAAACGATGATCTTTTGCGGTTCCCCTAATTGATCCAGAACTCTTGGAATATATCCAATGGCAAAAGGCGGACGATGAAGTGATCCCTCATGCTTGTGCCAAATGTCTTTTTGTTTACAGTAAGTGTGAGAGTAAAAGCGCTGACCGGAATTTAAATCATACTGATAAGCGTGTTCAGATCTTTGCGGAGTAGCGATGAGAACATTCACCGTGCGCTCACTCTGATTAAATTCAGGAGTGGTATCGAACATCATGTGGGACACTGGTTCTCCATTCTGTCCGACAAGTGAATGATTTGGATTTACGCTAAACCAATTATTGGAAAAAAACGACACCAGCTCGGTTGAACTTGGTTTAGGTTCTTTACGCCAAGAACATGCGCTCACTGTAATGAGCAGGAATGCAATTAGAATCAGGCTTTTCAATTGACATAATCTCAATAGCATAACATCATTACTCTACTTTTCAGCTCGCCCGGGTGGTGGAATGGTAGACACAAGGGATTTAAAATCCCTCGGTAGCAATACCGTACGAGTTCGAGTCTCGTCTTGGGCACCAATCATACAAACAGCTAAAATCATTACATTTCAAAGGGTGATCGACAAGAAAGAATCCCATTGGAAAGATTGTACCTTCTTCGATAAATCTTATTTAAAACCATACTGAATTCTATAGTTTAGCTTCCCCATTCTTTGATTTTATTAGGACAACCTTAAGATTTCATCCCTTTATTCCGATTAATTTAACACTAATCAGTTCAAGGGAGCGTTTGTGATCAGAATCATATTCTTCATTTTAATTTTGATCACAACTAGCGGCTGCTTAAAAGACATCAAAATCACCACTGGTGGCTCCTCTGGCGGAAGCGGTTCAACCCCTACTCCTGCTCCCAATCCAAGTTCTAATAGACCGCACACGCCATTCATTTCTAAATGGCAGACCCTTGCTCCCAATGAAACTATCACGCTGCCTCTGCGAGCAGGTTTCAACTACAACTTTGAAGTAGATTGGGGTGATGGAAGTCCGGTGAGTGAAGTTACTTCTGATACTGATTTAGATAAAACTCACTCTTACTCAGCTGCGGGTGTCTACACCGTGACCATAACAGGAACTGCAGAGGCCTGGTATTTCGCTTACTCAGCTGACATGTCTAAAATCATCGAAGTCGTAGATTTTGGACATCTTGGTTGGAAAAATCTCGAAATGGCCTTTGCTGGTTGTGATCAACTGACTTCATTTGCAGGTGGGGATACGACTGATGTGACTAACATGAGTGGCATGTTTATGGATAACTGGAGTTTGAGTTCTCCTGATCTTTCTAGCTTCAAAACCTCTAATGTAACCGATATGAGTTATATGTTTGGCTGGGCGGGCATCACTACCCTGGATGTTTCAAGCTTTGACACTTCTAAGGTAACGAACATGGAATTCATGTTCGGAGAACTTACTGACATAACTTCACTCGATGTTTCAAACTTTAATACTGCGGCCGTGACAAATATGAGTTCAATGTTTGAAGGCATGAGACAATTAGCATCAATTGATGTTTCAAACTTCAACACTGCGGCCGTGACTAATATGAGTAATTTGTTTCGTAGCTGCGAAGAATTCACAGCACTAGACCTTTCAAACTTTAATACTGCAGCAGTGACTGACATGAGTGGAATGTTCTATCGGTTATGGCGAATGCCTTCGTTAGATTTATCCAACTTCAATACTGCGGCCGTTACTAATATGAGTAATATGTTCTACGGAACTAATAGCTTAACGACTCTTAATCTTTCAAGCTTTAATACAGCAGCAGTGACTGATATGAGCGGAATGTTTGATACTAACGGCGCGCCAACTCTTAATCTTTCAAACTTTAATACGAGTTCAGTAACCAAAATGGGAAGAATGTTTCACTCTTCTCAAACGACGACATTAAATCTTTCCAGTTTTAACACTTCGTCGGTTACAGACATGCAAGAAATGTTTAAAAGCATGCTTTATATAACAACTGTCAATCTATCAAATTTTAATACTTCTGCCGTGACTAATATGAGCTATATGTTTAGTGGAATGAATGCACTGTCCTCACTTGATCTTTCAAGCTTCAACACTTCATCTGTGACTGATATGTCTTATATGTTCTATCAGGCCCTGAATTTAGTTTCGCTCGATCTTTCGAACTTCAATACGTCTTCAGTCACCGACATGACTCGCATGTTTGGAACTACTATGGACTTAACATCATTGAACGCCACGAACTGGAACATCACAAGTGTTTCAGCGAGTGCTAACATCTGGACTGGGGGAAATGTTGGTCTGGTAGTTACTTGTAACCAAGGTGGATCACCAGGTACAGGAAGTTTATTCGGGAAAACTTGTAACTAACTATCGGGACATTCTTCGCTGACCACAATCGGGGCATCATCAATTTTGATGCTCCAGACATCCCGCGAATCACTCATTTCCCTCTGATTTCTCTAGTCCGTTTTAATATCTTTAAGATTGTCTCCTTATTCACCCGATAGAGATTTAAGAGGTTTTAATCAGGAGCTGTTGTGCTTAGGTTTCTTTTATTCATTTCTATCCTGTTAACAACCACTGGTTGTAATAACCACATTAAAGCGTCCTTTGATAATTTCACAAATAACGGCCCAGTATCAGTGGGTGCGCCAAGCATCGCCAACATTTCAGATAAGATTGTCTATGAAGGTAGATCCATCACGATCGATGTGAATGACAACAGTACCAACGGCGATGTGGACGGAGATGGAAACCCCATCACTTATACTTGCTTCTACGACATGACTGTTGATGCGGCCGTGGCAAACACCAATGACTGTACATTAATTCCCGGTCTTTCGTTCAATACTTCAACCGGTGTTTTAACTTGGACCCCTAATGGAAGTCAGAGCGGAAACTACGAAATTAAAATCACGGCGACTGCTGAGAGCACTACCGACGAAGAAATTTTTAAACTTGAAGTAAAACCTCCTCTACCATTCACTTCCAGATGGGAAACAACAGGTCCCAACGAAACCATCACTCTCCCACTGAGAGCTGGTTATAATTACAACATGGTAGTTGATTGGGGTGATGGAACACCGACTAGCACAATCACTTCTGATGCTGATCCGGACAAAACTCACAACTATGTTAATGCCGGCATTTATACGGTGGTCATCACTGGACTCGCCGAGGCCTGGTTCTTTGACTATGACAGTAGTAGCAGCAACATTATCGAGGTCGTGGAACTCGGGGGCCTGGGATGGAAAAATCTTGAAAACGCGTTCGCTGGCTGCGACAACCTCGTTTCTTTTGCAGGTGGTGATACTTCTGAAGTGACCAACATGAGCTCTATGTTTTCATTCAATACCAATCTTACCCATGTAGATCTTTCATCCTTTGATACCGCGGCCGTGACAGATATGTCCGAAATGTTCTCCGAAACTCATCAGCTTACTTCTCTTGATGTTTCAAACTTTAATACGGCAGCAGTAACGGACATGGATTATATGTTTAACTATAATGCTGCCACGTCCTTAGACCTTTCAAACTTTAATACCTCTGCTGTAACCTCCATGCACGGAATGTTCTGGGGCTCTAGTGTCTCGAGCTTAGATCTTTCAAGCTTCAACACTTCTAATGTCACAAGTATGAATTCCATGTTCCGACTTACAAGCAATCTAGCGACACTTAATCTCTCAAGTTTCAACACCTCATCAGTCACCGACATGATCAGTATGTTTCAAAGTGCCACGAGTTTGACGACTCTCAACTTATCACACTTTAATACGAGCAATATAGAATGGATGGATGGCATGTTTGTAGGAACGACCAATCTCACATCAATCAATGCAACCAACTGGGACGTATCGGCAGTGACTTCCTACACATTTATCTGGAACGCAAGCAATCCGGGCCTTCAGGTTATTTGTGACCAAGGTGGATCACCGGGCACGGGTGATTTATTCAGTAAACCATGTAATTAAAATTGAAATTCGAGTCCAAGCGCATAGCTATCATCAGTGGCGAAGCCTTTCTTAAAGACCCTGGCATTTTTAACCACGGCCTTGATCTCATCTGAGAGTTCCTCAAAAAAGCTCAGGCCTTGAATCTCGATGGCCTCATTTAACTTGGCATTACTAAGAGTTTCCTTGGTGACGATGATACAAATTCCACTCTTCGAAATATTGTAGATGGGACAAAACACTGCAATTTTCCCGGCACCGTTCTTGTCGCGAAAGCGCACAGACACAGTTCTCTTATCATCATCAGAAAAATAAATTCTTGGATGAGAGCGAAGTTCTTTCAGCTTCACAGATTGAGGAAAACTAAAGGCCACCACAGCACTTTTAATTTCCATATAGGGAGATGGTCTTGTTTTAAACACTAGACCCTGGGCCTCGAAAAGAAAGTAAGTATCCAGATCTTTTTTGAAGTTCTTCATCTGAGCAGGGTCTAGATCCACCATGAAGATACCTTCATAAGTATCAATTGATGAAAACTTCCCTTCACATAAGAACGTTCTTTGTTCTGACTTTGGATCTTTCTGCCAAACAGAGACAGTGGCAAAAGCTTCAAATTTCTTCTGTACAAGTTTGATAATTTCGTCACGATTTGTAGCTGTAGCGTATTGTTGCATGAAGGAGATTATAAAGACCTTCGGGTTCAACTCAACATTTAATGATGTTCAATAACTTAGCTATTCCAGGCCTTCCAAAAACTATTGGCTATCTTTATTAAGCCTGTTTTAACACTCTCCTTTTGAGCCCATTTTTCGAGGAAAACCCAACTTTTCTTATCAAGTGGAATAATGCTTTCGCCGATAACCCTTCGAAACTTTGTTTTTAGACCAGATTACTCAGAAAAGACTTTAAAATGGTTTCAAACAAACCAGAAGGTTCAAATGGCACGTAAGTTAAAAAACTTTTGGGTTCTACCTTTTACAGCGATGCTCGCAACGGCTCCGGCCTATGCAGGTAACGGTAATGATGTTTGGGAAAGCATCATTAAAAAACTCTTAGGTAACAAATCCAAGACACTTAAACTAAGTGCAGGCCGTGAAACAGTTCCCTCACTTAAGTTTTCACCTAAGGTCGTTAGCTTCAAAGGTATTTTAGAAGTTCCTTCTTATATCTATCTAACGAGTGGATATGGGAAAGTGAGTGCAACTTCCGGTCAGATTGTTTTCGATAACAATATGATTTGTAACTACTCTCCTCGCGGAAATAGCGTCCTCGTTAACAAAGTCTATTATCTACAAAGTTGTTCTGATGGATCTCGGTCAAAGGACGACGTCTACGTGAACAGCAAAGTAGAACTTCGTCTTAATAATGCTTCAAGTGATCGCGCAACTCTTCAAGCTGAATTGAAAGTTGTTCGCGCTGATGAAGTTGCTTACGGTCTTGTCTTCCCTTATATCCAGGCCACCGAGGGACAAGTTTTAATGTTCAATGGTGAAGCTTGGGTTCCAGCAGACATTGCTGATTTAGATCTTCCAAGCGGTGGTGCTGGTGAACAAGGTCCAATGGGTCCTCAAGGTGAAGCGGGCCCGATGGGTCCAGCAGGTCCTGCTGGTGCGAAGGGTGATAAAGGTGACAAGGGAGACAAAGGCGATAAAGGTGAAAAAGGTGATGCTGGTGTAGCGGGTGCGATTGGCCCTCAAGGTCCTGCTGGTGTTGCAGGAGCAATTGGTCCGCAAGGTCCTGCTGGAGCTCCGGGTGCAGTTGGTCCGCAAGGTCCCAAAGGTGATACTGGTCCACAAGGTCCTGCCGGTCCCCAAGGTACTCAAGGTCTAACCGGTGCAGTTGGTCCTGTTGGTCCAAAAGGTGATGCTGGCGCAGCTGGGCCACAAGGTCCTGCAGGTCCAGTTGGTGCTGTTGGTCCGCAAGGGCCAATGGGTCCCGCAGGTGCTGATGGAGCTCCGGGTGCAGCAGGTGCTGCTGGTCCACAAGGTCCAAAAGGTGATCAAGGTGTAGCTGGTGCTCAAGGCCCTAAAGGTGATACCGGTGCAACTGGTGCCCAAGGTCCGCAAGGTCCAATGGGTCTTCCTGGTCTACCGGGTGCTCAAGGTCCACAAGGTCTTCAAGGTGAAGCAGGCCCACAAGGTCCTGCTGGTCCGGCCGGTGCTAAAGGTGAGAAAGGTGACAAAGGTGAAGCAGGCATGAGCCAAATCGCTTACCTTCGTGACGAAAAACCATCTGGTACTCATGGTGGTTCATATGCCTCAGCTCAAGGTTGGGTAACAAGAACTCTCAATACTCTTGGCGGTGATAACCAATTCATCTCACTTAGTAATAACCGTTTCGTGCTTCAACCAGGAACATACTTCATTGAAGCTTCAGTTCCAGGTTATGCAATTTCTCAGCACCAAGCGAAGTTGAAAGTGATTGAAACAAACTCTGACGTTTTATACGGAAGTACTGTGGTGTCGCACCCTACTTCACCATCGGTTTCAAGTTCGGTGATTACAGGTGAAATCATTGTGACTCAGGCAAGTACTTTTGAGATTCAACACCGTTGTGCCAGCGATAAAACGAACTTTGCCTTCGGTATTGCGGCCAGCTTTGGATCTCCGGAAGTTTATACCCAGATCAAAATTATCAAGAAACAATAACCGTTTGCACGCCTCATAAGAGCAAGTTACCATGCTCTTATGAGGCTTTTTTTATTTGTCCTGGCCCTATCATCCCAAGCATTGCTTGCAGCCCCGCCTGACTGTGTTTCAACAGATGTTGATGATCCATCCTCTATTCCTGCATGTACTCATCTCGTAATAGATACGCCCATTGATCTCCGTGGATTAAGTGGTCCTGCCTTAGAAATTGATGTTAACGGTGATGTAGAAATCAACGCAGACATTATCCTTGATGGACTTGCCGGCGGTAATATTGCCGTTGCAACTTCTTCAGGAGGAGTTGGAGGTCCGGGAGCGGAAAATGGTGGTGGTACTACAATCGGCTTCCCAGACAATGGCGGAGACGGAGCAAATGGAAATGGATTAACTCCTGTGAGTGATGATCCCCTATGCGGTAACGGTGGCGGCGGTGGTGGACTCTATGAACAAGGTCAAAGTGGTTCAACTTGTGCAGCGGCAACGACTGCAACAGGTGTTGGAGGGAATGCATTTGCTTTTCCAGGAACGATCCGTGGTGGATTTGGTGGTGGTGCCGGTGCCTTCAGTACCCCCTTTGAAGTAGGCGCTGGCGGCGGCGGAGGCGGCGGTCTCTACATTCATGCGACAGGAACCATCACAATTAAAAAAGGTGTACGAATTTCTGCTCGTGGTGGAAATGGTGGTAATGCTACTAATAAAGGTGGCCCAGGCGGTGGAGGTTCAGGTGGAATTATCTGGATTCACTCTGACACAAATATTGTGAATAAAGGCATCTTTGACGTTACTGGTGGCAATGGCGGAACAAGTCCCCAACCCCGAACTTCAACTAGCCAAAATGGTAACGGTGCAGGGGGAATTTTTAGAATTCAAATCGGCGTCGCTGACATTAATGATGGAACAGGTATTGGTAACTTTACTTCAAGTGGAAGAAAACTCTCCTCTGATATCAGCTGCGGCACAATCGGTGTGGCAAAAGAAAATAAGAACGAAACTTTTCAGATGCTTTCAGGTTTTGTGATGGCGCTTATGATGGGTGCTTTGATTAAAACTCTTTTCCGAGCCCCAAAGAAACTTTTAGTGAAGTCTGCTCGCCAGAGCTAATTGAGTAACTTCTCGAAGCATATCCTACCCCACCTAAGACATAATAATTCTTCATGTGACGTAGGAAATCAGCGCCAACTTCCAGTTGAGTGATCTCTCCAGTGAGATAAAAGAGTTTAGATTGCATTTCCCATTTTTCTGAGAAACTTACAAAATCCCGAATAGAAACTCCATAAGAAAGTCCTGAAACTGATTTTGCTTTTACTCCATCGTCCTGTATTTCATAGGCCTGTCCACTACTCTGGCCAAGAGCAAGGCCAATGCCGAAGCGGTGATTGCGGGAAAGATTCCAGGTATACACGTAATCAAAAAGAAGGCGTTGAAAGAGGTAGCTCTCGCCCTCAAAAACTTTACCGGTCTGTCTGAGAACTTCTCCGGACAAAACTCCTCTCTCAAAAAATTTCGAACCACTGAGAGTGACACCCATAAGGGCATTACCATCAATTTTTCCGTCTTCTCCGTTCTGAGAAAATTTGTAGCTATCCATTGAAGGATTCCAGGCAAGACTTAAACGCGTCTTCCACTTCTTAGTCCATTCCACTGGAGTTGTGACTGGAGAAGCTTTCATTTCAGGAATATTCTCTTCTTCACGAACAATGAAGCGACCAGTGTTACTCATGATTTCTTTTTTCTTTTTATTGAACGCAGTTACGCGCCAATAAAAAAGCTGAGGAGACAAATTATAATCCGAAAGATTTATTTCAGACTTTTTGGTCTCTTTCTTAACGAGAAGTTTTTCAAATTTATTATCTCGAGAAACTTCAACCCGGTAATGATCATTCTCTTCAGAGTCACGCCACCTGAGGATCAAATCCTCAGGTTTCACTTCCTGAGCACGAATCGGTGAAACAAGTTTTGGTTGAACAGGATCAGCAACAAGCTCACCGGTAATGGTGAGGACAGCCGGATCACTGAATAAACTTTGTCGTTCCCAAAAATCTACAATAGCGTACTGCCAGTAGTAAGTTCCCGGAGTGGCCGCTTTCCAGATAAAGGTCTTGTCTGTTGATTTAGCTTCATACACAAGCTCAGAAAGCGACTCATCTTTATAGATTCTGATGATAAAGCTCTTAGCTTCTTCCTTAGTTGGAAGTTCAATTTTTGCCATCCCTTTTAGTTCATCTGCATGGGCAGACGGGATAATGAGGTCCCAAAAACTAAAAGAAGATGTGGTTGGGAGTTCTTCCAGAGGAACTTCAAGATCTGGTAGTTTCTCAGGTTTCGTAGGAGCAGGTACTGGCTCGATGATCACGCGTTTCGGTTCACTCACGTTGAGAGTTCCGTCGGCCAGAATCTCACGACTTCTCCAGTAGTAAGCACCGACTTCGGGAATTGAAATTTTCGCAGTGTCTTGATTCGCCTCAATACGTTTAACAATTTGTTTGAATTGAGCGTCCTTCGCGAGTTCAAACACGCTGGTGCTCCCCTCTGCCGTTTTCCACGAGAAGGTCACAGATTGATCTGGTTTTTTAAGTTGAATGCGTTGAATGCCTTCAGTGTTTTTTACCTGAGAAAGATCTTCCAGAACAAAAGTCTTCCATTCACTCCAATCACTCGCCCTTAAATGATTATCCATTGAGCGAAGACGCCATTTATAAATACCACCTGAGTTGGCGACCCATTCAAAATTATTTTCTGCGATGTTTTTGGTAAAGGTCTTACCAGAGGGATCCAAAATTTCTAATTCAACCGGAAGAGAAGATTTCCATGAAAGATCGATTTTTTCGTTCGGCTTATCATAGGTCTGAAACTCAACTTCATGAGGAGCGAGATCTGTAGGAACTGCCGGCAGAGGAATAAGATTAACCTGAACTTTCTGCCAATCACTCCACAGGGCTTCCGGGCGTTTATCGCTATCAATTTTAACTCTCCACTCTAAGGCTCCAGAGTGACTAGCTCTGATGAGAGCACTGCCTGAAGAAACTTTTTGAGACTTAACTTCTTCACCCATTTTCCATTGAAGTTCAAAGTTAAGACGCTCGTCGTTTTTCCACTGAAGAAGAACCGAGTTATCGAGGACACTTACCTCTTCACCATTAAGCGGTCGAAGAAGCTTTGGTTGTGTTTCTTGAATGATTCTGAACGGAGTAATGAGGGAAAGTCCTTTCTCACTTTCCACGCGGAAGTAATAAAGTCCCGGCGAGAGTTCACCTTGAATTCCACTGAGGCCCGAGAACTCCTGAGCATTTTTTAAAGTCTGGCTTTTAGAAACTAAGACCTTCGCTTCTTCCTGAGGTTCCCAGTTAAAGCGCACCGAAGTTGGATTAAGAACTGAGTATTGAACTTCTCCCTGCCCGGGTGCGGTAGTCCTAAAATAAATCGCTTTCTTTGAGACCCTTTCACCATCGATGCTTAGGGCGGTTTCAGTGTTGAGGTTGGTATTCATCCCCGCACCTTCAACTTTGACTTCACCCTTTAACACACCAATCTCCCCTTTTTCATCCTGGAGATTGATTTGAATGTCGGCGTCCTTACCACTCACGAGATAATTCTCACCATTCATCTGAACGATAATCGGTTGATCCTCATCGATCTTCGCACGGATAAATCCCTTCTCTAAATCCATCGACTGCTCTTTTCCGGCAGTTTTTAGTTTTACGAGAGAATTTTCACCAATGGCAAGTGAACTCCCTTGGGTGAACTCGACTTCAGCACTGGAATTATTGTCGGTGTAGATTAATTGATTCTCGGTAAGTTCATTTCCAGAATTAGCATCTCGCCAATCAAGAGAAAGTGCGCGCTTGGTCTTAACGACCGACATCGTAGACGTAAGTCTTCCCAAAGCAAGGCCTTCCTCGCTCTCAGACTTCTGAAAGAATAATTGATAAGAACTGATCAGTATCAACATCGCCCCTAGGGCAACGAGAATCTGGTCAATACGTCGGGACATCATGTTAATAGTGTAACAGACCGCAACTAGGTAAAAAGGGTAGGCTTAAATTACCCTCAACCTTAGTTATAATGGAGATACCATAAAAAAGGATTTTTGATGGCGTCTACCATGAGGCAAGTTCGCTTCCCTCTGAAATTAAAGCTTCTGACAGTAATGATTGTGCTCATTGCGGCTTCACTGATCGTGTTTGTCGGAATTGCATTGAAGACTTTCAAGGAAGATAAATCCGCCTACATCTTTGAAACACTCCTCTCAGAAGCGTCTTCAGAGCAGATTATCCTCTCTCAGAAACTGGGAGATGGAACATTCAAAATCAAAAATTCAAATTTAGTTTTCAATGACGCTGATCCCGTCCCTCTTTTAAAAGAACAACTCGAGAAAGAATCGACTTACGATGTAAAAATTGTAATTCCTGAACAAACGAGCTTCCTCCAGTGGAAAAATGGAAAGCTATCGCAAGTCTCTCCTCTTGAAGCCGAACTTTTGACCGACATCACAAAACAGTCCATTAATCAGGCCGTAAAAGAAATTAAACTCGATGGAGTGAAGTATCTTTACGCCTATGACTACAATCCTCAGCTTAACTACATCTATGTCGTGATGCTCTCGCAAGAGAAGGCCTTCTCAGTCACACAATACTTGATTAATAAATCCATGCTCTATGGTGTGTTCATCCTTGGTATGGCCATGCTCTTATCTGTTTTCCTGGCGAAACCACTTACCGCTCAATTGGAAACTCTTTTTGGAATGACCCAGGAAATTGCCAAGGGTAATTTCACCAAGCGCGTGTCGATTAAAGGTAGTGATGAAGTTGGCGCACTTTCAGATTCAGTAAATGATATGGCCGATAAGATTGTCGTATTCATGGAAGAGATGAAAGAGAAGGCCCGTTTAGAAAATGAAGTTCAAGTAGCGCAATTAGTTCAATCATCATTTTTTCCAACTGACTCGCTTTCAGATAATGTCCTCTCAACTCACGGTCACTTTGAACCGGCCACTGAGTGTGGTGGTGACTGGTGGGGATTTTATGATCAAGGAGACTGGCGAGTGTTCTTTATTGCGGATGCGACTGGACATGGCGTCCCCGCGGCCCTTTTAACGGCAACGATCAACTGCTGCAAAACCTTGCTCGGATTTATTCAGGAAACTCGACCACAGATTCTCTCAGAGCCAAATGAAATTCTGCGCTTCATGAATCAGGCGGTTTGCGGGGCCGGTAAAGAGATTCAGGTGACATGTTTTGTTGCCAGTTTCAACCGGAAGACCCACGAGTTTAAGTTTTCAAACGCCTCTCATACTCCTCCACTCCTCTTTAACGGGGGTCAGGCAGAGCTCGGAAAGGACAACTTTCAGCCACTTATCGAGGCAAATGGTCCAAGATTAGGACAAAAGCTAGACTCAAAATTTGATTGTGAGACTTTGAATCTCAAGACCCATGATACTATCTTTTTCTATACAGACGGCTTAACAGAAGCAGAGAACGCTGAAGGCACCCGTTACGGTGAAAGACGTCTGATCAAGTCTTTAGTCCAGCATGGACTAGGATCACCGGAAGAGATTATCAAGGGAGTGATGGGAGATTTTCAGGTCTTTATTTCAGACAAACCAAAAGATGACGATTTAACGGCCGTATCAATGAAGGTAATCTCATGAATGCGCATGTTGCAGTTTACGCCAAAGACCCGAAGGTTTTCGAACAACTGAAAAGTTCAGCTAACTCAACTCATTTCATTGTTCACGATGCTCCTGATCTGAATGAATATAAAGAAGATCACTTCGTTGTTTGCGACGTTGAGACCTTTAAAGAAAGAATGGCAGAATTTAAGGCCATCAAGAAACAATTCCTCTATGTCCTCTCCAGTGGCACAGATGAAGACAATATGAAACTGGTGGAACAGCATGAACTTTATCACCTGGTAGGTTTGAACGAACAAATCTATGGCACAGAGATCATGTGTAGTTTCAAAAAAACATTTGAGAAAAAGATCTGGGGTCTAAAACCCTATATGGGTGATGATTCTGACATCAAGATCATTTCTTTGTCAGACTCAAAACATACTAATGAAATGATCCAGGATGCTCTCGGGAACTTTGATTTCCAAGATTATTTCTCTTCACCGATTGAATACATTCAGGTGATGGCAAACGAACTGATCTCGAACTCTCTGTATAAGGGACCGAATAAAAAACGACAAGAACAGGGCCTTGATAGCGTTGACCGCAGAAGCCCGGTGTTCCTGAAGGGTTCGGATCTGGTGCAGGTAACTTTGGGTATGAATGACATGGGTGTTGCCCTTTCAGTGCAAGACTCATTTGGTGGACTCTCTTACGAGCTTCTAATTGCAAGCTTAAAACGAAGCTTCAATGAAAAGACCGTGATGGAGAAGAAAGATGGAGCAGGTCTGGGTCTGTACTTGACCTTCCTTCATAGTAATCAGTTCATCATTAACTACCGCGAGAATTTCCGCACAGAAGTTTTGTGCATTATTGATAAAAACAAACGTTACAAAAACTATAAGCAACGTATTCGTTCATTTCATTTCTTTCAAGAGGTACCCGGTGAAAAGACTAACGATAAATAAGCAGATCTTACAAGATGAATTGAACGTCGAATTGATTGGTTCAATTGATGAAGATGCAGACTTTAAAGAGCTTATTGGTCTTGAGCAAAAAACCATTTCGTTTGATTTCGATAAGGTCTCAATGATCAACTCTTGCGGAATCCGCGAGTGGATCAAGTTCATTGAGAAAATTCCTGAGTCGACCCATATCATCTATAACAATTGTCCACAGATCATCATTGAACAAATCAATATGGTCCATGGTTTCTTCCGTAAGGGAGCTTCCATTAACTCTTTCTACGCTCCTTACTTCTGTGAGAAGTGTGACAAAGAAAATAAAGTTCATCTGAAAGCAGATCAGGTGAAAAATCGCAAGGCCCCAAAAATGGAGTGCCCGAAGTGTGGTGATGAGATGGACTTTGATGCCATCGAGGCCCAGTACTTTAGTTTTCTAGGGAAAGTATGAACGATTTTTTGGCCTTTGATCATTTATTTGACCCTGTAGTGGTGATGAACCAAAAGCAAGAGCTGGTTTATTTTAATAACCAGGCGAGCATCTTTTTTAAGCTTCCTCCTCGCGTATTAAAGCAAAAGAATCACCTGATCCAACTTTGTGATTCAGTGGGTTTTGATATTGAGGACTGGCTATCAAAGGCTCTTTTGAGTTTTGATGTTTTGATTTCTCCGGAAATCAAAATGACCCTCCCCCATGACCCTGAGACTGAGTACTTCATTATTTTGAAGCTGGTACCAGTGCAATCGGACAAGGGAGCGAATTTTGCTGTGATTTTCCACGATAAGACAGTGGAAACCAATCTTCACAGCAAGTATCGTGATCAATTAGAGGAACTTAAAAAAACTCATAGCCAGATTCTTCAGGCCGACAAACTTACGACTCTTGGGGAATTGACCGCCAATATTTCCCACGAAATCAATAACCCACTTACGATTGCCGCCGGCCACTCTGAAATCATTAAGGACTACCTGGGTTCTGCTAATCTAGCGACAAAAGTGGATCGTTTAAAGAGTGCGAACCAGACGGTCCTTGATTCACTTGAACGCGTGAATCAGATCATCAAAAACATGAAAGACTTTCTTCACCAGAGTGAAGAACAAAAAGAATATTGTGATTTGGCCAATATAGTGGAGGCCTCAATTGAATGGATCGGCCCTACTGCAAAGAAGGCCAATGTTTCAATCGAAAGAGATTACCGTGAGCATCCAGTGGTTCTCGTTAACCGAATTAAGCTTGAGCAAGTGGTTATTAACCTCATTAAGAACTCGATTGATGCCATCTCAGAAACGGGAGTCCCTAACGGAATTATCAAGATCACTCTTTCTAAGTCAGATACGGATCAACAAACTTACCTAGACATTGTTGATAATGGCCCGGGCATGCCAGAGGCCATTAAGCAGAATCTTTTCAAGCCGTTTCAATCGACCAAAGATGTTGGTAAAGGAACAGGTCTGGGACTTTCGATTTGTGCCAAAATCATTGAGTCTCACCGTGGGCGTCTGGAACTCATGGATTCACAGAAAGGCTGTCACTTCAGAATCAGACTTCCTCTGATTGAGGCCTACAGTTACACGAGAAATGATAAGTCACTCACCGGTAAGAAAGATCAGAAACGTATCCTGGTGTTGGATAATGAAGTTCAGATTCTGAACGTGCTTAATACTTTTATTGCTGATGCTGGATATGTTTTCATTGGATCATCTGATCCCCATGATGCCCTATCCTTCTTACAGAAGGCCGACATTGACCTCATCGTGACTGACTTCCACATGCCTATCATGACTGGTAGTGAGTTTTCGTATAAGGCCCGTGAAATTGGTTACCAGGGCCCGATTCTTTACATGACGAGCTCAAAGTTTATTGAACAGTTCAATAAAGATAAGAAGGACCTCGATATCGGTGGTCTCATTATCAAACCATTTAGTCGCGATGACGTGATGAAGACCATTGCTTTATCCTTGAAGCCCAAGGAGAGCAAAGAATGAGTGCAAACACAAAAAGACCACAGGAAATGAATATCCTGGTGATTGATGATGAAGAAAAAATCTGCGAACTCATCAAAATCTTTTTGGAGTCCGCATTTCCTTTTCATTCAGTTGTTGCCGCACCTAATGCCGCTCAGGCCATGCAGAAGTTTCTGAACCAGGAATTTGATCTGGTCATCATGGATCACGTGATGCCAGGTAAATTAGGTATTGAGTTCATCGAGCAATTAAGAAACTCAGTGAAATACAATAAGCTCAAAATCATTTTGATTTCTGGTTATCTGCAACAAGAAGACGTACTGGCGGCGATTCAACTAAATGTGAAACACATTATTGTGAAGCCCTTTACTCGCCAGCACCTTATTCAACAAGTGTCTGACATTCTCAAAATTAATCCTGAGGTTGAGACAGATTAATGGATCTAAAGCTCCTATTAGCTGTCTCTTCCCTACACTTTCTGGCCCTCGTTTCTCCCGGCCCTGATTTTGTTCTTACCGTCCGCAATGCTCTCCAGTTTGGTCGCAATATGGGATTTGCCACGGCGGTCGGTTTTGGAATGGGGATTGCTCTTCATGTAAGTTATGCCGTGGGCGGAGTCGCGATTCTCATTCACAAATTTCCGCAGATTTTTGAGTTCGTAAAAATTCTCGGGGCCTTGTACTTAATCTGGCTGGGTCTTTCTACGTTGTGGGCAATCCGAAACCCCAAGGCAGTGCATGAAGTGGTCGCGGAAAAGAAAGTTCAAGAGCAGACATTGATGACGGGTCTTCGTCAGGGTTTTCTTACTAACATTCTTAATCCCAAAGCAACTCTCTTCACCTTAGGATTATTCACTTCCATTATTCCACCCGAAACTAATCTACCAACTCTTATTGCGTGCGGTGTGAATATGAGTGTCCTCACTGTTCTGTGGTTTATGGTGGTGAGTGTTCTTTTTAGTACGAAGAATGTGAGGATGGGATATCTCACAGCGGAACGTGGGATTAATTTCGTGTTTGCGATGTTTTTTTTGTTCGCGGGAACAATGATTATTTTGAAATAAAAAAAGGAGAGGCGAACCTCTCCTTATGTTTGATTTTGATTAACCGGCCTGCGATGCCAAGTGATCAGAATGACCACGCTTACCTGTTCTCGGAGCGCGATGATTTTCGACTCCCGCTGTTTTCAGTCCTGTTAGATTCGCAAGACTCGTGATCGTTGCCGTTAAATTTTCTGTAGATTCATCCAACTCCGCCGCCGCAGAAGAAATCGTTGAAGAAGAAGCAGCGTTACTTTGAGTCACGTGATCCAGCTGGTTCATGGCCTGAGAAATTTGGCTCACACCATTACTTTGCTCCACACTCGCCGTCGCAATTTCATCGTTAAGGCTCGCAACCTTATTTACTGAATCCACGATTTTCTTTAAGACAGTTGAACTTGATTGAGCAACATTTTGACCTTGCTCAATTTGAGTCACAGAGGCCGAGATGAGATCCGAAATTTCTTTCGCTGAAGTCGCACTTCTTTGAGCAAGACTTCTTACTGCATCTGCCACAACCGCAAAACCTTTACCTTGTTCACCAGCACGAGCGGCCTCAACAGCTGCGTTCAGAGCAAGTAGATTGGTTTGGAAAGCGATATCGTTGATGACCGAAATAATTTCCTCCATCTTTTTTGATGAAGTCACAATTTCGTCCATTGAATTCATCAGAATTTTGATTTCCTGACTACCCTCTTCAGCTGCGGTCTTAGAGATATTAGACAATTCAGAAGCAGACTTAGCATTTTCAGCGTTGAGCTTGATCATGCTTGAAAACTCTTCCAGAGAAGCCACAGTTTCTTCCAGAGATGCCGCAGATTCAGTTGAAGCTGCCGAAAGCTCAGAGCTCGCACCTGAAAGATTGGAAATTAGTTCACGAATTTGAGAATAAGACTCAGTCAGAGATTCAGTTTGTTGTCTGATACCATCTCTTAATGCTCTAGAAGCTAGATACATTGTAAGAGATAGACCGATGATCATGACTGCAATACTTCCCAGGGCAAGGTTTGCATAAACCTGAGCAGAAGAAACTAACGACTCAATACGTTCATCCAGTTTTTCCTCGAAAGCTTTAACCGGTTCAGCAATATACGTTAAGTACTGGTGGTACTTATCATCATGCATGAGCTTTCTCGCCATCTCGAAATCAGGATCTTTCTTCACTGTAAAGTTACCAGAAGCGTCCTGAAATAATCCTTTGGCTGCATTCATGGCGATTGTTTCAGTTTGAACCAGATCACTTGAGCGCTTTTGTGCTTCATTGAGAAGTTTGAATTCTTCTTCTGTGAAACCCGCATCTTTCATGCGCTGAGTACCAGAAATTTTAGATCCGTCCGGGCGAGCCTTTTCACCATTACGAATGGCGATGATATCAAAATATTCTTGTTCATATTTTGAATCTCCCGTTACTACGAATGTACGTGCTGCTTTCGTCAGCCCCGCAGATTCATTCTTAAACTCTTGGGCCAATCTCAGAGAGAGTTCTTTTGTTTCATACGAATTTGTAAGCTGCTTCTGGTAGTAGAAAGAAGTGCTAAGACACACGTACAAAGCAATAATTAAACCGATGGAACAGGCATTAAGCCATTTTACTTTCGAAAAAACATCCATGTTGAATACCTCACGTTTTCTTCGATCATCATATCGGAACAAAAAAAATTCACATCAGGAATCCTTAAGAAAAATTAAAAATTAAGGTTGGCCTCTAGGGGCCAGTGCAGAAACCAAACGTTTGTTTGAAGTTAATCGGTTAATTTTTGCCTACTACCAAACCCTATCCCTGCGCGATGAGAATCTCAAAATCACTCAAAAAAGGAATTACTTTTGAACTTTAAAAAGAAATCACTGTTGCTGGCTGGATTAATTTTTTCTAATGCTTATGCATATGAAGTTGAAGGCCTCAAGGTAAGTGGTGAGGCCGCATTTGATTACAACTTAGTCTCAACAGGAGACGAGGCAATCCCTGCAGCAGGAGGGGGAAAAGATAATCAATATCGTTTCAACTACGCCCAATTACTTCTGAAAAAAGATGTCGAAAAACTATCTTTCTTCAGCCGACTTTTTTATCTACCAACGACCTATGATACGAATGGAAATCAAAACACTGCCAATCTTGGTGTGCTTTATCAACTCGAAGTTTTTTATAAACTATCTCCTAAATTGGACATTGGATTTGGTCGTTTTCTTACGACAATGGGTTATGAATCACCATTCAGAACAAACAATCTAACTTACAACTATACCATCTCACGACAAACTCTTTATCCAGGTTATGCAGATGGTTTGAGAGCGAGATATTTCGCGCACAAATACCTAACGGTAAATTTATCTTCTTACAACCGTTTTGCTAACAGCTCTTTCGGAGATGACAACAGCACTTCAAAGGCGACTGAGATTTCATTAACGGGAACTGTTCAAGACTTTACTTGGTTTGCGGGTTACATCACTTCTCGAGATACGAATGCGACTGAAAAAGTGGATAACACAGGAGCAAGTGTTTGGTTCTCATATAAGTTTTGGGAGAATTTTAATTTCGTGGCTACTTTTGAGAATCGTACATCGGACACTAAAGACTCTGCTCTTCTCTACACTCAGTCGATTTCAGGAACCCTCGGCTACACAATGGGCATTCATAATTTTGCCGCGAGATATGAACATGTAACAGGTGCAGATAATATTAATGCCATCAACGGTGCGGCCGATTTTAAAACTGCCAATCGCGTGAATTCAATCACGCTTACAGACAAAATTGCCATTGATAAGAACTTAAATCTTTACCTTGAATACCGAGGCAATCATGCAGATGATAAGGCCTTCGTAAAAGATTCTGGCAGCACGGTAAGTGATGCTTCAATGTTCACCATCGGTGCCATCGCACACTTCTAAAACAAAAGGCCCCAAACGGGGCCAATTTTCTAATTCAAATAAAAAAAGGCCCCATTGCTGGGGCCTTCCGGATAGTTAAGCGAGAAGAGTAACACCTACATAGTACTGATAAGGCATTGGTTCAATCGACTTGTCTTTAATGGCCGACTTAACCTTACGCTCAATCTGGTGCTGAATAAGTTTGATCTGAGCAGAATCGCCTTCTAGGCTTAGTTCCACTTCCTGATCGCTTACCTTTTTAACAAGACCTGTGATCTCGTTATTGCGGGTGATATTGAAGATATCCCCTAGGCTTTCGTTATTAAAATTTCCACGATAAGTAATTTTTCTAGCAATCATATCGTCCTCTTACTTAGAAATCATTTTTACGAAACTAATAATCGCTCTTGGGAAAAGACCGAACTGTAGTGTCGCAGCAGCTGATAAGAAAGCGGCCAAACCAGCGCCTTTAAGACCCTGGTAAGTAGCAGCTTCAGAAGTTGTATCTTTCATGAACATATAAACGATCACGCGTAGGTAGTAGTAAACCGAAACTACCGACGTTAGAACCGCGATCACAACCAGAGGAATTTCTCCGGCGTAAACCGCTGAACTGAATAGACCGTATTTCGCGATGAAACCTGAAGTAAGTGGGATACCGGCCATAGAAAGAAGGAACAACGTGAAGAATGTTCCTAGAACCGGGTGCTTTGCCCCCATGCCTGAAATCTGATCGAAAGTAAGGTCTTTCTGGTTCTTCTCTTCGAATTGAGAAATAACCGCGAAAGCACCAAGGTTCGCCACAGCGTAGAAGAACAAGTAAAGAAGAACCGACTGAGCAGACTCTTCACCAAGTTTCATCGCGTATAGACCAAGAAGAAGGTAACCAGTGTGAGCGATTGTAGAGAAAGAAAGCATACGTTTAATTTCATTCTGAGAAATCGCAACAAAGTTACCGTAGATCATTGAAGCAGCGGCGATTACGTAGATTGTTGTTTCAAACCACTTTAGCGCCACGATGTTGTCAACGAACACTAGGTTTTGGCAGATACGAGCAAGGGCCATGAAAGCTGTGAACTTAACTGCAGCACCCATGAAGCCCGTTACGTTTGTAGCAGCACCTTGATAAACGTCAGGAACCCATCCGTGGAAAGGAACCGCACCAACTTTGAAAAGCATCGCCACTAGTACCATTCCAAGACCAACGTAGAAAATGAACGATGGCTCGTTATGAGCTAGAAGGAACGTGTTGATCGTACCAAGTTGGAAAGAACCAGTTGCTCCGAAGATAAGAGATGATCCATAAAGAAGGAAAGCAGAAGCTAGACCACCAAGGATGAAGTATTTAAGACCAGCTTCAGCTGAGAAGCGGCTTGAACGTCTCATTGCCACCATGATGTAGATCGCTAGAGACATGATCTCAAGGGCGATGAACAAGAACAGAAGGTGCTGAGTCGACATCATCAGGATCATACCCGCTGTCGAGAACTGGATAAGAGCGTAGATCTCAGAAAGAAGACCTTCTTTCTTATCTTGTCCGTAAGTCAGAACAACCGCGATCAAAGCAAAGCCAGTGGCCATCGCTGCAATCGTTTTTGTGAACGGGTTAAAGATCAGAGTTTCACCAAGGATTGAAATGTCTGAGATCGTTGCTGTCGAAGCGTATACGAACAAGCAAGAAACCAGAGATACAAACGCCACACCAAAAGCGAAAGTGTGACCTTTCTCTTTATGGGTACCAACAATTAGCGACAAAATCGCGCCAACTGCCAGGATGAAAAGCGGAGTTAGGCTTAATAGCTCAACACCACTAAGTGGATTTAGAGGAAAAACTTCATTTAGTAGCATATGTACCTACTTTCTGAATAAGAGTATTCGAGTAAACATCAAGGGCAGCGTCTGATTTCCAGAAGAAAGTTTTCGGGAAGAAACCAATTCCGAAAACGAACACTGTCAGAACGCCCATGGCGATAATTTCTCTGCAGTTAAGATCGTGAAGGTGTTCAAGATCCGTACGAGTTTTTGGTCCAAGCATAACCATCTGGTAGGCCTTAAGTGCGTAAACCGCACCAAGAATTACACCAGTTCCAGCGAATAGAACGAAGAACGGGTGAACCTGGAAAGCACCAAGAAGAATTGGGAACTCCCCAACGAAACCGTTCGAACCAGGAAGTGCTACTGAAGAAAGAGTCATGATCATGAAACCAATCGCCATCAGAGGAACAACTTTCGCAAGTCCACCGAAGTCTTCAAGGTTACGAGTATGAAGTCTTTCATAAAGGAACCCTACTACCATGAACAGACCGCCGGCAGAAATACCGTGGTTGATCATTTGGTAAAGAGAACCAGCAATTGCAATTTTCTGGAAAGAGAAAAGACCAACTACGATGTAACCCATGTGAGAAACTGAAGAGTAAGCAACCAGTTTCTTGAAGTCTGTCTGAGCGAGAGCACAGAAAGCACCATAGATGATGCCGATTACACCAAGAGCGATAAACACACTCGAGAAGTAGTGGGCAGCTTGAGGAAAAAACGGAATCGCGATACGCATTAGACCGTATGTACCCATTTTAAGAAGAACTGCGGCCAGGAACACTGAACCAACAGTTGGAGCTTGTACGTGAGCATCCGGAAGCCAAGTGTGGAAAGGAACCATTGGAACCTTGATCACGAAGGCAAGAGCGAACGCAAGGAACAGTAAGCTTTGTGGTGAAGTAAGTGCAGCACCAAAAGAAGAACCGTCAAAAGCAAAACTAAGGCCAGAAAGAGTCTCGTAAGCAGCAGATGGAGTTCCATTGCCTTCAGCAGACGTCTTAATCAACCAGAAGATCGCCACAAGCATAAGAAGTGAGCCCACCATTGTATAAAGGAAGAACTTCACAGTTGCGTAGATACGATCTTTACCACCCCAAATACCGATCATGAAGAACATCGGGATTAGAACCACTTCCCAGAAGAAGTAGAACAAGAAGAGGTCAGCTGAAAGGAACGTTCCGTACATACCCGTTTGAAGGGCCATGATACACATAACGAAGAACTTCTCTTTCTTAAGCTGAGCACCGTGAGAAAGATCAGGCCAAGTTCCTAGGATAGCAACCGGACCAACGAATGCAGTAAGCATTACAAGTGGAAGGCTGATACCGTCGATTGAAACGAGATAGTTAATCCCCCACTCCGGAAGCCAAGGCACCAGGTGAGTCAGTTGAGCTCCAGCAACTCCACCATCGAAACGAGAGTAGAGATAAGTAGCAATAAGCGCACTTACTAGCGTTTGAACTAAAGCGATCTTACGAAAAAGATGCTCCATGCTCTTTGGTAAAATCATTACCAGGAACGCGAAGAGAAGCGGCGTAAAAATGATCCATGAAAGTAAGCAAGAATTTTCCATGTCAATATTCCTTAAACCAGTACTTTAAAAATGAAGAGCGCTACCAGGAGTACTCCTCCTAGCATCATCAGTCCGTATGTCTGAAGGTCACCAGTCTGAACCGCACGAAGAGTCGAGCCAACTGCACGAACTCCGCGACCTAGACCGTTAACGGCACCATCAACAACATACTTATCAACAATTCCGGCCGCGAAAGCTGAGATCTTCTTAACTGGGTTTACAACGATTACGCCGTAAAGCTCATCAATGTAGTACTTGTTAGAAAGAAGTTTCTGAACCGGAGCAAGACCGCTTACGAGATCAGAAATGAATGTGATCTTTTTAAACAGCGCTACCCCACCGAAGAATGAAGCGATGGCGATCACTGAAGATCCGGCCATAACTACACCCTCGTGAAGAGGCATTTTCACACCAACCAGAGGAAGGTGCTTCGCTGGAACCACTGGAGCTAACCAGTGAGATAGGAAGTGAGGCATGTGTCCAAGGTAGTCACCTAGTAAGTGAGGAACACCAAGGAATCCACCAAACGCCGCAAGGAAGGCAAGAACGTAAAGTGGGAAAGTCATAAGTGCTGGTGACTCATGAAGGTGATGTTTCACATCATGAGACATTCTCTCTTCACTGTAGAAAGTAAGAGACATCATACGACCTGTATAAATCGCAGTTAGAGCAGCTGTTAGAACACCTACAAGGAATAGGTACGAAACGCCGCCAGGAAGTGCGATTGAAGAATAAAGGATTTCGTCTTTTGAGAAGAAACCTGAGAAGAACGGAATACCAGAGATAGCAAGTGACCCGATAAGCATTGTGAAATGCGTATGAGGTAAGTACTTCTTAAGTCCGCCCATCTTCGTCATATCTTGTTCACCAGAACAAGCGTGGATCACTGAACCAGAACCTAGGAACAGAAGCGCTTTAAAGAAAGCGTGAGTCATTAGGTGGAATACTGCAGTTTGGTAAGCACCAACACCACAAGCAAGGAACATGAAACCAAGTTGAGAAACAGTTGAGTAAGCAAGAACCTTCTTGATGTCGGTCTGAGCGATGGCAATTGAGCCAGCGAACAGCGCTGTGAAAGCACCAACGTGCGCGATGACTTCAAGAGCAACCGGAGAAAGCTCGAACAGAGGGTTCAGACGAGCGATCATATAAACGCCAGCAGTTACCATGGTAGCAGCGTGGATGAGAGCAGAAACCGGAGTCGGACCGCTCATCGCATCTGGAAGCCAAACATATAGAGGAATCTGGGCTGATTTACCTGTAGCACCTACGAAAAGGGCCAAACAGATAAGAGTCACTGAAGGCATGATACGAGCAACAACTGTTGGATCAGCAAGCATCGTATTGATTTCAGTCAGAGATAGAGTTCCTAGTTCGCGGAAAAGAAGGAACATACCGATTAGGAAACCAAGGTCCCCTACACGGTTAACTACGAAAGCTTTTTTACCTGCGTTCGCTTTTTCAGTATCTGTGTACCAGAAACCGATCAGAAGATATGAACAAAGACCTACACCTTCCCATCCGAAGAAAAGAAGTGGAAGGTTGTTACCCATAACGAGAAGTAACATACAGAAACAGAAGAGGTTCAGGTACGAGAAGTAACGACCAACACACTCTTCATCGTGCATATAGCTTGTTGAGTAAAGGTGAATCAAAGTTCCTACACCTGAGATGATCAGAACCAGAATTCCTGAAAGCTTATCGATACGAAGTTCGAAAGGGATATTCAGACCACCGAAATCAAACCACTGGAACACGTAAGTATAAACAGCAGGATTTTCAGAAGTTGATCCAGTCAGTTGTGAGAAAGCGATACAGCCCATCACGAAAGACAAGAAAATGAAGAAAGTGGCGAAACCACCGGCAACATTTGGATCAGTCTTAGCAAAGCCCTTAAGCTTTAGCGGGAGAACCACACCATTGATCATGAAACCGATCAAAGGCGAGATTAAAATAAGAAGTGGTAGCAGGGAGTTCATCGTTTCCACGTTCATTATCCTTTAAGAGTTGTTGCGTTTTGAGTTTTGATCGATCCGAAGTTACGGTAAAGGTTTACCAGAATCGAAAGACCAACTGCTGATTCTGCCGCCGCAAGTGCGATCACGAAAAGCACCTGAAGCTGTCCATCAATCATTGAATTCGTCTTCGAGAAAGCGACCAGTGATAAGTTGGCAGCGTTAAGAAGAAGCTCGATCCCCATAAGCACCATAATAGTGTCACGACGAAGAAGAACTACTAGCACACCCATTGTGAATAGGAAGGCGGCCAAAAGCTGAATGTATAATTCGTTTGTCATATTAAGTTCCTAATCAAATTTTCTTTTTGCTAGTACTACTGCACCCACTACCGCAACCAGAAGTGCCAGAGTGATCACTTCGAAAGAAACGTAGTACTGAGTGAACAGTGAGTGGGCCATAACTTTTGAGTTACCACCAAGTTGGTTGATAACGTCCGGAGTGAACTGACCAGGAATCACATCATTACGGTGATTCAGGAAGTGCTCGTTGATGGCGTAGCCAATGAAACCGAAAAGACCAAGACCTAGAGCAACCGCACCGGCGAAAATACCAGGGTTACGCTTAAGCTCGCTTTCAGAATCAGAAAGGTTAAGAAGCATGATTGAGAAAATGAAAAGAACCATGATCGCACCGGCATAAACAACTAACTGAATAGTTGCGATGAAGTGCTCGCCGATCATAGCGTAGATACCGGCCGACATAAGAAGGATACCAAGAAGGCTCATTGCAGATGTGATCGGGTTTTTAGCAATTAGCATGTTAACAGCTAGAATCGCTGAGATTACTCCCAGCACTAGGATGATAGGATTCATTTCTTCACCTCAGTCTTTTCTTTTCTGCCGTTCATATCACGCTTAAGAAGATCAAGATCGTAGATAGCGTCCTGACGTGCAGATACTGCCATCTCATAGTTTCCAGAAAGCTTGATCGCGTCTTTTGGACAGGCCTCTTCACAGAAACCACAGAAACAACAACGAAGAGCATCGATATCGAAGCTTACTGGCTTCTTCTCTTTCTTCACTCCGTATGGGTTGTTCTCTTCTTCACGCTCGTCCGCCACGATGTGGATACACTCAGCTGGACAGATAGTTTCGCAAAGGTAACAAGCAGTACAGTTTTCAGTTTTATTAGCGTCAACCGAGATGAAGTGTTTACCTCTGAAACGATCAGAGTAATCACGCTTCACTTCAGGATACATAACAGTATTGTGATGTCTGAAAAAGAAACCCTTAATGAAGTGTTTCATTGTGATTTTCAGACCAACAAGAATTGCCGGGATATAGGCTTTTTCTTTAGCGGTGTACTTCTTTGAAATATTGATAGTTCCCACAAAGCCCTCCTATTGATTCAAAAAGTAGACGCCAAGAGTGACGGCCACAAGGTTAATAAGTGACAGCGGGAAAAGGATCTTCCAACCCAAATCCATTAGCTGGTCAAAACGGAAACGTGGAAGTGTCCAACGTACCCATACGAAGATGAACATGAACACAGCAACTTTCGTGAAGAAGCTCAGGAACTCAAACACTGCAGTCGTGTTTTGAAGACCAACTTCACCCCAGCCGAATTGTTCTACAATCATATTGATCGCGAAGCTCATTCCCGGAAGGATTCCGTATCCACCGAAGAACAGAGTTGCGATGAGAGCAGACGCCATAATCATCGCTACGTACTCGGCCATGAAGAACAGGGCGAATTTCATCGCACCGTACTCAAGGTGGTAACCAGCAACGATTTCCGATTCACCTTCAGGTAAGTCGAAAGGAAGACGGTTAGTTTCTGCGAAGATCGAGATCCAGAAAACAAGAGCACCGATTGGGTTGATTAAAGCTCCCCAGTAGTGCTTCTGTTGCCAAGAAACCATATCGTGAGGATTAAATGATCCGTACACCACCATCATTGATAGAAGTGCCAGACCCATTGCGATCTCGTACGAAACGATTTGTGATGAACCACGAAGAGCACCAAGTACTGAGTACTTGTTCTTCGATGCCCAACCAGCAAGAATCAGCGGGTAAACTTCAAGGCCTGCGAAAGCAAGAATGAAGATTACACCTGAATCGAAGTTACCAATTTGAAGGTTAACTTCCTGACCCATAATGATGGCCTTGCTACCGAATGGGATGACTGCAAGTGCACATAGAGGTGCAATCAACGCAACCATTGGAGCGAGGTAGTAGTAAAATTTATTAGCGTTACCTGGAGTGAAGTCTTCTTTACAGAAGAACTTGAACACGTCAGCAAGCGGTTGAAGAAGACCAAACGGTCCAACACGGTTAGGGCCTACTCGACCTTGCATCCATGCAGAACCACGGCGCTCAAACCATACCATTACTGGTACTACCGACAAGCACACGGCAACTACGAAAAGAATTTTTGCAATCAGCTGAATAAAATCAAAATATTCCATATCACCAACTCTTAGTTAGATTTCAATGCACCAACAACTTGGTGAGCTGAAACAGCTCCACCACGGTGGGTGATAGCAGGGTGGAACTTCTGTACAATGCCGTCAGCATTTTTAAAGCTGCCGGACTTCTCAATCGTAGCTAGACCTGGGATCACACCAACGATGTTCTTAGAAGGAAGTGCTTTGATATCTTCAAAGCTCCAAACTCCCCATAGAACTAGCTTCTGATCAGCTTTCATTTTAGGCACACCAGCGCGGCCGTTTCTGAAAAGGATCACAAGGTCAGCGTTAGCTTCACCGCCAACAAGAGGAGCAAGACCTTGCTCTTCTACACCTTTCGTATTTGGAGTTTTGTCCGCCATACGAAGGAGGTTATCGATTTTCTTATCTTCAGATGAAGTTGTTACAAATCCAGAGTGGTAAGCAACCGCTACAGACTTGTTGAACACAACTGGCATCTTCTCTTTAAGAAGAGCAGCTTCTTCACGAGTAGCATCTGTACCAACAACCACTTGAACTGAACCAGCTGCTGCTACTGCTTTCTTAACTTCGCCAAGAAGAGTTTCAAGTGAAGTAGAAGTCAGAGAGTTATTGTGGTTAAGAAGTGGAGAAATCACTCTCATTGGGTTCATAAGATCATTGTATGAAACACGACCTTCATCACACATCCAGTGACCGTTAACCATTTCATTGTGAATTGGAACGTAACGATAAACGATGTCTTTATCTGAATGAACTTCAATGTTACAGCCCTTAGAACAACGGTCACAGATAGATGCTTTCTTATCAAGGAACCAAGCACGCTTCTGGAAGCGGAAATCATTCATTGTAAGAGCGCCCACCGGACAGAAGTCAGTTAGACAGCCTTGGTAATCGTTAGTCAGACCTTTTTCAGGATCTGTTGCTTCAAGCTCTTTGTGCCAGCCGCGGTTAACCATTACCAGATCGTTTGTTTTCGTCACATCATCAGTGAAACGAACACAACGCTCACAGTGAACACAACGGTTCATGTTAAGCGTGATTTTGTCTGAAAGTTTCTTCGTTGTAGCGTTGTCGTAAACGCGCTTTTCTTCTTTAAAGTTTGACTTCGATGGACCGTACTCGAAGTTGTAGTCCTGAAGGCTACACTCACCTGCTTTATCACAAACCGGACAATCAAGCGGGTGATTCGTAAGAAGCATGTCCATCACACCTGTGCGTGACTTCATTACTTTCTCAGAACGAGTGTGAACAACCATGCCGTCAGCGGCAGGAGTTGAACAAGAAGTCATAAGCTTCGGAGCTTTTTCAACTTCTACTGTACACATACGACATGTACCCGCAACCGGCATACCTGGGTGGTAGCAGTAACGAGGGATGTCTTCGTTAATTTTATAGCGTTCAGTTACTTCCATAATAGTATCGCCTGGCTTGAACTCATACTGTTTGCCATCGATAGTTACTTTTGGAAGAGGCTTAGCATCTGGAGACGGATCAGAGTGAACCGGCTTCTTGTCAGAAGCGTAGTTCAGATCCATCTTCTGTTTTTTGATTTCAATTTCAGTTGTATTAGACATGGGCACCAACCATTTTATGAGATACGGATTCAGTTCTACCGATTCCTTTAAGACCGCCCTTCATGACCATCTCTTCGAATTCTTCACGGAATTTACGAACAGATGAAAGAGCAGGACCTGTTACAGCGTCGGCGAAAGCACAGATCGTTTGACCGGCCATGTTTCCACAGATTTTAGCAATGTAATCAAGATCGTCTTGAGTACCACCGCCATCAAGGATTCGTTTGAACATACGGGCCAACCAGTGTGAACCTTCACGGCACTGAGAACACTGACCGCACGATTCGTGTTCATAGAATTTTAAAAGTGTATAAGTTGCTTCAACGATGTTCACAGTATCGTTCATAACGATCAGACCACCTGAACCGGCCATTGTTCCGGCCTTCGCAAGTGAATCGTAATCAGTAAGAACGTTACACTCGTCTGCACGAAGCATTGGAGCAGAAGCACCACCAGGGATTACTGCTTTAAGTTTCCCGCCCTTCATGCCACCAGCGATTTCGATGATGTCATTGATTGAAAGGTTCATTGGAAGCTCATAAACGCCCGGCTTGTTCACGTGACCAGAAACACCGATCATACGTGTACCACCTGAACGCTCAGTACCCATCTTCGCGTATTTTTCCCAGCCCTTCTCAATGATGTATGGAACAGCTGCGAAAGTTTCAACGTTGTTTACACATGAAGGCATGCCGTAAGCACCAACTTGCGCCGGGAACGGAGGCTTAAGACGTGGTTCACCACGCTTACCTTCAAGTGAGTTTAGAAGAGCTGTCTCTTCACCGCAAATATAAGCGCCGGCACCCTTATAGATCACAAGATCATAATTGAAGCCCGAGCCAAGAATGTTCTTACCAAGGAAGCCCTTAGCGTAAGCATCGTCGATCGCTTTTTGCATAAGACGAGCTTCTTTGAACCACTCTCCACGGATATAAATGAAACCCTTGTTAGAAGAGATGGCGTGACCAGCGATGATCATACCTTCAATCATTCTATGAGGAGTTTTTGTGAAGATAAGACGGTCTTTAAAAGTACCTGGCTCACCTTCATCGGCGTTACATACTAAGTATTTCGGCTTTGGATTTCCGTTAGCATCAACTGGATTAGCAGGCATGAAAGACCACTTCATACCAGTTGGGAATCCCGCACCGCCACGACCACGAAGGTTAGACTTCTTAACTTCGTCTACTACTTCTGCCGGCTTCATTTTAAGTGCTTTTTCAAGCGCCTTATAACCGTTCTCGTGTTGAATATAGAATTCGATTGTTTCGCAATTAGGCTTATCAACGTTTGGCGTGATTACCGGCTCGAAATGTTCGTTATTGTACATCATGGCCAAACTCCATCTTTACGTGTGTCTTTACCAACAACTTTACCTGCATCCAGGTCAGACTTGGCCTGATCAAGGATCTTAATGAGAGACTCTTCAGTAAGGTTTTCGTGGTAGTCTTCGTTGATCATCATTGCCGGAGCTGTTCCACAAGCAGCAAGACACTCAACTTGAGAAAGAGTGAATTTACCGTCTGCAGTTGTTTCGCCAGCGTGGATGCCAAGCTTTTTAGAAGCGCATGAAACGAGCTTATCAGCACCGTTTAACCAGCAAGAAATGTTCGTACAGATTTGTACGTCCACTTTCCCCTGCGGCTCAAGCTTATACATAGTATAGAAGCTCGCCACTTCTCTTACTTTAGATAGAGGAAGATTCAGGAATTCCCCGATATCTCTCATGCTATCCATTGATACCCATCCCTTCTCGTTTTGTACTTCGTGAAGTGTTGGAAGAAGAAGGGCCTGTTCAGTCGGGAACTGGTGTCGAATCCCGTTGATCGTGTTTTTAATTTTTTCTGATAGTGCCATATGTGTGTCTCTCTCTTAACGATCTAATTCGCCGGCGATGATGTTCACCGAACCAAGGTGAGCAATCGCATCCGGGATACGTCCACCTTTGATTGTGTTCTCAAAGGCCTGGAACTGAATGAACGATGGAGATTTCACACGCATACGCCAAGCTTTAGGACCGCCACGGCTTACGATGTAGAAACCAACTTCACCATTCGGACCTTCTGTGGCCGTGTATGCTTCACCTTTCGGTACATCGATACCTTCCATGAAAATCTTAAAGTGGTGGATTAGTACTTCCATCTTCGTATAAACATCCATCTTGTCCGGGATACGAACGCGCTTGTCGTCTACCCATAGTGGACCAGCTGGAATGCGTTTATTACATTGCTTAAGGATGCGAACTGATTGTCTGATTTCTTCCATACGAACCAGGTAACGCTCGTAAACGTCACCCTTAGACCCGATAACAACATCGAAATCCAGTTCTGGATATACATAGTAAGGACGGTCACGACGTAAATCGTGGTCGATACCAGCAGCACGAAGAGTTGGACCAGTTACGTTCAATCTTAGAGCATCAACTTTATTGATGACGCCAACATCTTTAGTACGGTCGATCCAGATACGGTTAGCATTTAGAAGACCTTCAACTTCATCAAGCGTCTTTGGAATGTCTTCACAGAATTTCCAAAGTCTTTCAGTGAAGTTGTCTGGAAGATCGTAGCTCATACCACCGATACGGGCATAAGTAGTCGTCAGACGCATACCGCACATTGACTCAATCATTGTGTAGGCTTCTTCACGCCAGTGAATAAGGTGGAAGAACACAGTCATCGCACCAAGATCCAGGGCGTTTGCAGCGATACAAACGATGTGGTCGATAATACGAGAAAGCTCCATGCACATTACACGGATCCACATCGTACGTTCAGTAACTGAAATGTTGAAAAGGTTCTCAACAGTCATCGCATAAGTGATGTTGTTGTTAAGAGCTGAACAGTAGTTAAGACGGTCAGTATAAACCATCCACTGGTGATACGTTTTCTCTTCACCTAGTTTTTCAATACCACGGTGAAGGTAACCGATTTCACAGTTAGCATCTTCAATTGTCTCACCGTTAATACGACACATAACACGAAGTGTTCCGTGAGTTGCAGGGTGAGCAGGACCAATATTAATAAGAACGTTCGGGTTATACAGATCGTTCTGTTCTGTAGCTAGTAAATCACTCATTTTGATTCCTCACTGATTTGAACGTGAGTAGAAACTTCCAATGGATTTGCACCCAGGTGGAAAGCGATGTTATCGCTGAAACCTTCACGTTGCTTAATCGGATACTCTTTACGAAGAGGGTGACCAGAAAAACGCTCATCCATCATGATACGGCGTAGATTCGGGTGACCGTTGAACTTGATTCCGAACATGTCGTAAACTTCTCTCTCAAGCCAGTTAGCACCTTCCCAAATATCAACCAGAGTTTCTGCCGGTTGAATTTCGCCAAGAAGACACTTCACGCGGATACGAGTGTGAAGTTCTAGTGAATAAAGTTGGTAAACAAGCACGAAACGCTCATCACCATCTTCACCGTCTTTATTGTCGTAAGCTGTAAGGTCTGAAAGAAAATCAATTTTTGTATTAGGATCTGCCATGAATGCGCGAACTAATTTCTTCGCGTCCTCAGGACCTCTTGCCCAAATAACCGGCTCCCCTACTTTGTCCGCTTCAACTTTTCTGTTAGCAGCGTATTTCTCAGTCAGGTGAGCAAGTACTTTTGCTTGAGTTTCAATGAATGCAGCACCAAGAGCATTAGAGTTTGTTCTCATTACTTTTGCTCCTGTTTCATTTTCTTCTGCTCATCGATGTAGTCCTGAGACATAACGAAGTTTGCTTTGATGTCATAACCAACACCTTTACGGAAGGTCATAGCATTCATCGCATCGTCGAAAGTCGGACGCTCTGCCGGTCTTCTTTCAAGACCGTTATCGATGATTCCCTGAAGGTGCATTACTGCGTGAATAAGACCTTCTGGAATTGGAGGACAGCCCGGAACATAAACATCCACTGGCATGATTTCATCAATCCCTTGAAGAACTGAATAAGTATCAAAGATACCGCCTGAAGATGAACAAGCACCCATTGCGATAACCCATTTAGGCTCAAGCATTTGATCGTAGATCGTACGAAGAACCGGCGCCATTTTAGTTGTGATTGTTCCTGCCACGATCAGCATGTCTGCCTGACGAGGAGAGAAACGCACAACCTCTGCACCGAAACGAGAAAGGTCGTAAGTCGTACCAATCGTCGTCATCATTTCGATACCACAACAAGAGGTACCAAAGGTCATTGGCCATAGTGAGTTCTTTTGGGCCCACTTGGCTGCTTCACTAAGAAGCGTTGGAAAGAAAAATGAACTTCCGTCTTTTGACATAAATATGCTCCTAATCCCAGTTCAAGGCGCCACGTAGACGAAGGTAGAAATACCCGCCTAGGAGAAGCGCGAAGAAAAGTCCCATTTCCAACAGGATAACTGGGCCAGATTTTAAATAAGTTTGATAAGCAAGGGTCCATGGATACATGAATACAACTTCAACATCGAACAGGAGGAAGATGATACCAATGAGGTAGTAACGAACAGAGAACTGCTGGTGAGCACTCCCTTCATACCCCACACCACACTCGTACGTGTCGTACTTTTTACGCGTGATTTCTGATGGCTTTCTACCGGTCAATTTGTTCAAACCGATAATTACTACTGACAACACAACCGCGATGATCATCAAGATCAATACGGCCAAATAATTCAACGAACCTTCGATTGGAAGAGACATAAGCACCCTGTGGGAAAAAATGAATGGCCATAATTTAGCACCCGCAGGATACAAACTCAATGAACATTAAGATTGCAGAAGATTGTTTGAACTACCAAACAATCTACTTCCATCCAGAATTTATTTCTTTCGAGTTAAGTAATTTTTAATTCGGATCCAGGGATGAATTTTCTCAGTTCTGTCAGGCAGGTAAACGTCCCTAAAACTATACTGATCAACTGGCCCATATTGATTACGAAGCCCACTTTCGTCTTTGGTGAAAGGCTCGTTTTTATGCTTTCGATAACCTTCACCAAGATCAATGCAATGATGCGTAAAATGAGGGTCCCGCTCATAATCCTGATCAGCGTCTTGGGACTCTGATTCGCCAAAGCCATAACCATCTAATCGATCGTTATAGTTAAGAGAATTCAAAGAATCTTTTTCTTTTTCTGGATTTTCGATATTAGGCATAGGTACCTCCATGCATCTTTTTGAGAGACCACGGAGGCAATAGGAAATTAATTAGTGGCAGTCAGTAGCGCAATCTGACGCCTTTAGTTTGTCGAAGCAATCTGATCGTTTTTCACAAATGTCGCAGCTTCCCATAAGATTTGCAATCCCACCACAAGAACCCTGGATAGGTTTACGTTTAAAGAGAATCCCAACTGACATAACCAGGATTGCAGTTAAAAAAATTCCCAGCGTAAAAATTAAAGTTTCCATCAAATCTCCGTGGGCCTAACCCGAAAAAATTGTATCAGAATCAGAGTCGATAGGCCTCTAGATAAGCTTGCATTCCATTCGACATAAATTCTGCATAAGTCTTTGAATGTGCTTCTAGTAAATAGACCTTATAACCACGCTTCTCAGCTATTTCAATCCCTTCTTTACCCAATACCATCATGGCCGTCCCCCAGGCATCCGCAGCGGCGGCCGTGCTGGCCAGGACCGAGGCCGAAGCAATGGAATGGTGAACGGGTCTTCCCGTTTTAGGATCAATGATATGAGAACGTCTTTCACCATTATGATCATAGAACTGTCGATAATTCCCTGAAGTCGCAATGGCCTGGTCTTTGATCTTAAAGGCCATTTGAACGGCCTCAGCATGCTGAGGAGAAGGTCTCTCAATCCCTGCCACCCAATTCTCACCTTGGGGCTTGGTACCTTTAAACAAAATTTCCCCACTGATATCTACCATATAATTTTGGACGCCTCGGTTTTCGAAAAACTCGCCGATTAAATCCGCGGCCCATCCGGGAGCAAACGCGTTGATATCGAGATTTACGTTCTTTGTTTTCCAAACCTGCAGTTTGGTCTCGTCCCAATGAAGATATTTAAAGCCGATATCGGCCATGATTTTATTGATCGTCGCCTGATCAGGTTCTTTCCCCTTAGAGCCTCCCCCGAATCCCCAGGCCTTAATCAAGGGCCCTAAAGTAGGATCAAATGCGCCTCCAGTCTCATCGTGAAACTTCCGGGCCAGCTTCAGCATTTCAATAAAGCGAGGCGACACCAAAAACTTGGTGTTGACCGGAATTCGATTGAAAGTACTAATGACGGAATTATTTCGATAGGTCGAGAATTCTTGATTGAATTCTTCGAAAAAAATGTTGAGGTCTTTTTCCAGGACCTCTCGCTTCAAATCACCATGATACTTTATGTGGAAGTAGGATCCGAAAATTTCGCCACGGATTTCCTGAAGAGAAGAAGGAGTATTCTGAAGTAGGCAGCCCCCGAAAAAGAGGCAGCCTACCAGAAGAAGAGTCAGCTTTATACTAGCCCCCGAAATCATCCAGCATAATATCTTCACGCTCTACACCCAGTGAAAGGAGCATGTTGATCACAGACTGGTTCATGATCGGAGGTCCACAAAGATAGTATTCACAATCTTCCGGAGCAGGATGATTTTTCAGGTACTGCTCAAAAAGGACATTATGAATAAACCCTGTGTAACCGGTCCAGTTGTCATTTGGTTGTGGCTCTGAAAGTGCCACATGCCATTTGAAGTTTGGATTTTCTTTTTGAATGGCATCGAAATCTTCAACGTAGAACATCTCACGAACAGAACGAGCACCGTACCAGAAAGACGCTTTACGATCAGTTTTGATGCGACGGAATTGATCAAAGATATGAGAACGCATCGGCGCCATACCTGCACCACCACCTACGAAGATCATTTCTTTCTTCGTTTCGCGCGCGAAGAACTCTCCGAATGGACCAGAAATTGTCACTTCATCTCCTGCTTTCAGATTGAAGATGTACGATGACATTTTCCCAGGAGGTGTTCCGGCCGGGGCCTTTGGATGCGGAGTCGCGATACGAACGTTCAGCATGATGATTCCATGCTCTTCAGGATAGTTGGCCATCGAGTAAGCACGAATTGTTTCATCTTCCACTTTTGAGTGATATTGCCAAAGATTAAACTTATCCCAGTCTTCTCGATATTCTGGCTGGATATCAAAATTTTTAAAATCGATATCAAGACCCGCCGGACGTTCGATTTGAATGAATCCACCAGCTCTGAAAGGAACAGATTCGCCGGCAGGAAGTTCCAAAACAAGCTCTTTAATGAAAGTGGCAACGTTATCGTTAGAACGAACTTTACACTTCCACTTTTTAACTCCGAAAACTTCTTCCGGTACATGGATTTTAAGATCTTGCTTACATGTCACCTGACACGCCAGACGCATTCCTTCTTTGGCCTGACGTTTATTGATGTGAGATAGCTCAGTAGGAAGAATATCTCCCCCACCTGCATTCACAATCACTTTACACTGGCCGCAGGTCCCACCTCCGCCACAAGCAGAAGATAAGAAGATTTTTTCAGAGGCAAGTGCCGTCAGGAGTTTACCTCCGCCCGGAAGGCTCACATCTTTCTCATCATTGATATTGATTTTGATATTACCGGTTGAAACTAGTTTTGAACGTGCCACAAGAATGATTACAACAAGAAGAAGAATCACTCCGGTAAACATGGTCACTGCTAATAAAATTTCATTCATTGTCTTAACCTTGCCTTAGAGTTGAATGCCAGCGAAAGCCATAAACACAATCGCCATCAGACCTACAGTGATAAATGTAATCCCAAGACCACGTAATCCTGCAGGAACATCAGAGTAGGCCATTTTTTCACGAATGCCTGCCAGGGCCACAATCGCAAGCGCCCAGCCGGCACCGGAACCAACTCCATACACAACTGAATGACCAAAATTGTAGTCACGCTCAACCATGAATAGTGATCCACCTAAGATGGCACAGTTCACGGTAATCAATGGAAGGAAAATTCCAAGAGCGTTGTAAAGCGACGGAACATATTTATCCAAAACCATTTCTAGAATCTGAACGATCGCCGCCACGACACCGATGTATGAAATAAGACCAAGGAAAGAAAGGTCCACTTCAGGAAAACCGGCCCAGGCAAGAGCACCTTCACGAAGAAGATAGTTATACACCAGGTTGTTTGCAGGAACTGTTACTGCCTGTACGAAAATGACCGCAATACCCAGACCTAGGGCCGTTTCAACTTTCTTTGAAAGTGCCAGAAAGGTACACATCCCAAGGAAAAAGGCCAAGGCCATATTCTCAATAAAAACAGACTTAACAAATAAGCTTAAATATTCTTCAAACATGGGTCACCTACTCTTTTTCAACTTGTTCAGGTCTGAAGGTTCTTAGAATCCAGATCAGAATCCCGATAATAAAGAACGCGCTCGGAGGTAAAAGTAGAAGACCATTCGACTGATACCATCCGCCCTCAGTTGTCAGCGGGAGAATCGAAATGCCAAACAGTTTGCCTGAACCAAAAAGCTCACGAAACACGCCCACGCAAAGAAGGAGAACGGCATAACCGAATCCGTTACCTACGCCGTCCAGAAAACTTGCCCAAGGGCCGTTTTTCATGGCGAAGCCTTCCATACGACCCATCACAATACAGTTTGTAATGATGAGACCGATGTAAACCGACATTTGCTTAGAGACATCAAAGAAATACGCCTTCAACACCTGGTCAGCGATGATTACCGCTGAAGCGGCGACCGTCATCTGAACAATAATTCGGATCGAGTTAGGAATCGTGTTTCTGATCATCGCCACCATGGCGCTTGATACACCAGTTACGATCATAACTGCCACGCCCATGATCACGGCCTGCTTAAGCTGTGATGTTACGGCAAGGGCCGAACAAATTCCCAGGATCTGAAGTGCGATCGGGTTGTTCTTTACGACAGGATCAAATAAGAGTTCTTTTGTTTTCATTGGATTTCTCCATTTCTAACGTTCGTTAGGAATTTTGCGTAACCTTTGTCAGACAGCCAAAATGTGAAAGTATTCTCAACACCCACTGAAGTCAGGGTAGCACCAGAAAGACCATCAATTTTATGCTCGGCCCCCGGAGAATTCGGATCAACATTGCCTTTGACTACGTCCACTGCCGCTTCGAAGTTATCAGAGAAAACTTTCTTACCGGGCCACTGAGAAATCCATTTTGGATTATCAACTTCACCGCCTAATCCCGGAGTTTCAGCATGTGAATAGAAATTGAATCCACGAACAGTCGTTGTGTCCTTATCCAGAGACAAGAAACCTTTCATCGTTGACCAAAGTCCCTTTCCGTAAATATGCAGAACAATCTGATCGATCGCTCCATCTTTTTTTACCAGATAGACTTTCTGTAAACGAGAGATGCGCTTGATTCCGGCCTTATCTTCCGACTGAGAAAGGTTCTCATTATATTGAGGATCTTTATCTGCCTTGGACTGATCAAAGGACTTAGGATCAATTCCTTCGGCCATTTTACCGGTCTCAAGGTCGACCACGATGGGCTCAACTTGCTTGAAAGTTTCATTGACGTCTGTGCCCTGACCAAGAAGCCCGGCCGACATCAGGATATTCTTTTTGAAATCAATATCACGGTTAAAATCTTGTTTTGGCTTAAGCGCCACGTACGCTCCTGCAACTAGAACCGAGCAAACTCCACATAGAACTGTTGCAACAAGAAGGGTACGTTTAGGAGATTCAGACATTGCGTGCCATCCTTCTTTTAATATTTGCTTTCATAACAAAGAAATCGATCGTCGGAGAGAATGCGTTCATGAAAAGAATCGCAAGCATCCATCCTTCCGGATAGGCCGGATTCGCCACACGAATCAGAACTCCCAACATCCCGATCAGAATTCCGTAAATCCACTTCCCTGTATTTGTCATTGAAGCAGACACAGGATCTGTTGCCATGAATACGGCACCGAAAGCGAACGAACCAAGCACTAGTTGCCAGGCCACAGGAACATTGAACATTGGATTTGTAGTTGAACCAATCGCATTGAAGATCGAAGTCATACCGATGAAACCGATCAAGCAGGCCAGCATAATTCTCCATGAACCAATCCCAGTTCCAATGAGAATCACAGCGCCGATTAAGCAGGCAAGCTCCGAGGTCTCACCCATTGATCCAGCTTGAAGACCAAGAAATGCGTCCATCCAAGATATTTTTAGATTTTCAATCCCCCCAGAGGCCACTTGTGAAAGGGCAGTTGCTCCAGAGAAACCATCGACCGCGACCCATGGTTGATCTCCTGAAATTTGCGCCGGGTAAGCAAAGAACAAAAAGGCACGGGCCATAAGGGCCGGGTTGAAAATGTTCTTACCAGTTCCGCCAAATACTTCTTTACCGAAGATAACTCCGAAAGCAGTACCGATGGCGATCTGCCAAAGGGGCATTGTAGGTGGAACGATGAGAGGAATCAGCCAACCGGTGACTAGAAATCCTTCATTCACTTCATGCTTTCTGATCGAGGCGAACACCACTTCGACGATACCGCCGGTGATATTACACACTAAAAAAATAGGTAGAAGGAAAAGAAGACCATAAACCATATTGGCCACAACACTGGCCGGATCATGGACAAGTCCCAGAGAAGTGAAGATATCGTGTCTCCACCCTGTCGCCACATACTTACCTGTTTCAAGTACCAGGTGAGCTTGATAGCCAGTATTGTAGAGTGCCATCAGGATACAAGGGATAAGTGCGATCACCACTGTGAACATCGTACGCTTCAGATCAAGTCCGTCACGTACGTGAGCAGTGGTTTTAGTGACACTGTCCGGAGTGTATACGAAAGTATCTAGTGCTTCATAAAGGGGATAAAACTTTTCCAGCTTTCCACCTTTTTCAAACAGAGGTTTTTTACTTTCTAAAAAGTGTTCAAGGAATTTCATTAGATGCCTTCCTTCTCGATCTTCATCAAGTTAGCACGAAGAACGGGGCCATATTCATTTTTACAAGGGTCAACAAATGTACAAAGTGCAAGATCTTCTTCATCCAGTTCAAGCGCACCTAAATTGATGGCCATGTCTGAATGTTGAACCATGAGGTAGCGAAGAAGTTGTGTTGGAAGAATATCAAACGGCATGACTTGCTCAAATGATCCGATGGGAACAATTGAACGATGTGAACCGTTAGTATTTGTATCAAAGTTAAATTTCTTTCCTGGAAAGATCTTCGATAGGAAGACGTTTTTCAGAGAGTATTTATTAAGGCCCGGTGATTGCCACCCCATGAACTCACGGTAATGGCCCTCTTTAATAAGAGAGACTTGTTGATGGAATTGACCAAGGTAATTCACAGCTCCGCTGGCCGTGCGTCCACCTAACACTGAACCAGATACAAAACGAACCCCTGAATTCTCTTTTACTTCGTCTTGAGTTAAATCAGAAATGCTCGCCCCTCTCAAGGTCTTAATCAGGCGCGGAGATTTTGCCATCGGTCCGGCAATTGAAATTACCTTTTCATTTGAGATGATCCCAGTTGTGAAAAGGTGACCTATCGCCATCGTGTCCTGATAATTTACATGCCATACGGTCTTAGTGGCCGAAACCGGATCAAGGTGGTGAATATGAGTTCCTACGTTACCGGCAGGGTGAGCACCTTGGAACTTTTCATGAACTACGTTTGATAGACCAGTCAGGTTTACTGAGCTTGAAGGATGGGTCACAACGAATACTTTTACGCCCAAACGGGATAAAACTTCGACACCGGCCTTAAAATCTTCCATGCGTTCACGAACAATAACTTCAGTGTCAGGAGCGAGTGGATTTGTATCCATGACGTTGACAAAAATTGATGATGGAGTTGAATCGACAGCAGGAGTTTTCGAGAACGGTCTTGTTCTAAGGAATGTCCAAAATCCTGATTCAATCAAAAGCTTACGTACATCCTCGGCCGAATAAGAATTAATACCCGAGTGCTTATAGCTCTTAAGCTGAACTTGATCAAAGCCATGAACCTCAATCACAATAGATTGAAATACACGTTTATCGCCTCGATTAATTTCTCTTACAGTGCCTGCAACCGGAGCAGTAAAAAACACTCCAGGTGTTTTTTTATCTTCAAATAACGGCTGACCTTTAAGGACCTTGTCCCCCACCTGTACCAACATGGTAGGTTTCATCCCGTTGTAATCCTCACCAAGGAGGGCCACTGTTCGGACCGTTTTCGATGCCGAGATTTGTTGTGCTGGAGCTCCTGATATAGGAATGTCCAAACCTTTCGATGTTTTGATCATGGAAATCCTTCGTAAATTCTAGAGATTATCGAATTTTAATCTTACCATTCTCTATTTCTATGCTCAAATGAAAGTAGGAATAAGTTGCAACAAACACGCAGTGCGTGATTAAATTAAACTATGTCACAATTAACTGAAATTTTAATGGAAGGCTCCTATCTGTATTATCAGAATGGAACAAACTACTCTCAAGAAAATTTCAAATTACTTTTTTATCCTGAACAACAGAATTATCAAATCTCGGCCGAGGTCCTTTCTCGAATTGAAACCGGTGAATTTCTCAAAATATTAGTGCGGTACGAAATGAATCAGCACTATGTCCCTTATTTTGTGAGAATTGAAAAATCGATTGGTAATAAGTACGCACAGGAAGTTTATAAGGTAGACCTGTCTAACCTTGAACTCAGCTACACTTTTCAAAATTCCCAGATGACCCAGGAATTCGGCCGCACCATCGGGGCCAAGCACTATTTAACTGCTCCCGCTGTTAGCACCAGTGGATTATTTACGTTATCAAAGAAATTTGATGTTACGGGAAGGACACCCATTACACTTATTAGCTCCGATAACGACTGGACCTATAAGGCCCCCCCGGTAGAAAAAGTCATTTTTGCGGAATTTAAGACTCGCGAGATGCAAGATTACAAATTGAATAATAATTCACTATCCGCCAGTCATTTGTGTCTCTATGAATTTGATACATCAAATGCCGGCGCGGAACAGCCCGTGAACATTTATTTAAGTAAGCACTACGCTATCCCCTATGAGCTTACTCATGGGGACCAGCGAATTGTAATTAAACACTTAAAGAAGAATATCTAAACTTTGAAATAGTCGGCGATTTGCTCGGTGGCGTCTTTCAACGGCACTGAAACAATCTGGTAAGGCTCCATCAGTTTCTGGAAAGTCTTAAGCGTATTGCCCTTCCATTTCTTCACTCGGTTATCCACCAACAAAATGGCCCCATGATCTTTTTCTGAGCGCAGTAGACGTCCAAATTTTTGATGTAGTGAACGAGTACGATGAGCAAGGAAGTAATCATTGAATTCGTTTCCGAATTTGAATTCAAAAAAGTCGCGACGTTTCTGAATCACCAGATCCTGACGAACATCTGGAATTTTATCGACCACGATGAATGAAAGTTTCTCACCCGGAATATCAATTCCCTCTCCGAAACTCTCCATTCCGATCAAAATGGCGCCTTCCTCTTTTTTAAATTCTTCCACCACGTTTTTACCAAGACCTTGAACGAAGACCGGAATCTTGCCTTCAAATTCACGAAGAATAATTTCACTGGCCGCTTCAAAGCGAAGACGTGAAGAGAAAAGAAGAAGTGTCTTACCACCGAGTTTTGTGATGAGTGGGTTCACTTGCGCTAAAAGTTCCGGCACAAAGAGCGGGTCCGAAATATTGCGGGTATCCGGGCACAGATACACTTTTGAATTGTTCTTATAATCGTACACCGCCTCTAGATAGAGACCGGTTTTAAAACGTTTTTCAGGAGCTAAGTAAGTATAACCCGTCATCCACTCCACACCCTGAACACCAGAATCACCTGAAGCGTTTCCAAGGGTCGCAGACGTGAACACCACCGAAGTACTCATCATCAAAAGTTCGTCGTGAATCTTTCTCCCCACATCAATTGGCGAAGACTCAAAACTATAACTATCACTCTCTGAATATTTAATGATGGTCGACCAATCGGCCGGATACTCAATATAGTGCTTGAATGAAGCGTGGAGTTTTTCAAGAGAACCGAAGTTCGTTTCAAAAACCGCCCAGGCCTTTAACTTTTGTGCTTCATTCTTAAAATCACGGTTTTCCCAGCGAGAAATGAACGGCATATAGAGATTATAAAGCGTCTCAAAAATGAAATTCATGCTTTCAATATGATTTAAAATTGCCGCTGCCAGAGGATCTTTAAGCTCCGATTTTTTCGGAAACGGAAGTTCATTTGAATAGGCCGGACTATAATTTGGAAGCTTCTTAAAGAACGCCTCCACTACTCCTGGAAGTGAATCATAGTGATCGCGGAGCATCTTAAGACTAAACTGGGTTTGATCTCTTAGAGTTTGAACTGTGTTCTCCACCGCAAATCCATCCTCCATACTGTTAAGAAGATAAATCAGGGCACCCATTCCTTGCGGAAGGTTTTTAAGAAGCGATTCAATGCTCTTATGATGAACTTCAAGACTATAGGCCTTAGTGGCCTCATGCTCTAGACGATGGGCCTCGTCCACCACGATAAATTGTGGACGTGGAATGCTCCTTGGCCAGTTAAGCATCAGGGCATGGTTACCAATAATAAGTTGAGCTTCCTTCGCCTCACGTAGACCTTGCTGATAAGAACATTCATTCACCAGCGGACAGTTTTGTCCCGCACAGGCACGGTAATCAACCGCCAGGTTCTGATCTTTTTCCGCAAGCTCAGGAGCGAGTTTTTTAAGAATAAAAGGAATCTGCTCACGAGTGAGTTTCTTCTCATAAGGCACACGGGAATTATAGAAAAAGAGCATTTCAAAATACGCCTTGGTGAAAGTCTCACCAAAAGGAGTAATGAAAGTTGGCTCTTCATTATTGTCTTCTCTAAAAAGAAGTTCACACAGGTGGTTACTTGAACCAACCAGCTTCACAACTTTAGTTTCAGGTCCCAGATTTAAAAGACGCTTCATCTGAGGCACATCTTTTGCGAGGGCCTGATCTTGCAGAGTTTTTGTTCCGGTCGCAACCAGGCAAGTTTCCTTGAAGGCCTTCGAGAACAAGAATGATGGAAGAAGGTATCCCATGGTCTTACCAGTACCAGTCGGTGCCTGAATAAGAGCATGAATGCCGTTTTTAAAGGCCTGTCCCACTCTTAATGAAAGAGATTCCTGGGCAGCACGGTATTTGTAATAAGGAAGTACTTCATTAATATCTTTTTCTGCACGAAGAATATTTTGTATATTCTGACCCGAAAAATCAGTCGAGAATTTATCAAACTTATCGATCTTTAATGGCTCAACTTTGTTGGCGATCAGATAACGTTTTGCTGATTCAACCAGAGGATAATCAAGTTGTTCGGCGATCTCTTCCAACTCTTCTGCTTTTAACATAAAGAACTGACGATAGAAAAATTCCGCCGGGAACTCCATCAGCACTTCAGAAAGTTTCATTCTGAATTCTTTGTCCTGGTGAGTGAGATAAGTCGCAAGCAGGAGAACTTTTAGTAGATCACGAGAGTCCGCCAGCCCTCTGTGTTCTTCCTTGTCCGCAACACCTAATTGATTAATAAAACCTTCAAGATTAAGTGTAGAGGCCTCTGGGAACAACAGTGCTAAATAAAACAATGAATCGTGATAACTTTCGCGGCCATTCGGACTTGGAATTTTATCAAAGTAGCGCTTGAGGAAGCTTTCTTCAAAATTCGCATTATGAGCAAGAAGTGAGTGGGCCTCGAGTGATAAAAGGTCCTGCTCGACTTGTGTCCACAGCGGGGCCTTTTTCAGGTGATCATTAGTGATCCCGGTCAGCTTTGTAATGAAACTTGAGACCTGATTTTCTGGACGCACCAGGGAAGAATAAGTCCTGACTAGTTTTGTCCCTTCAAACTGCAAAAAGCCCAGGTCGATGATCTCATCTGTGGCAGGATGAATCCCAGTGGTTTCAATATCTATGACTGCCCAGGTTCCAAGACCCATTTTTCAACCTTTACGCTAAGTGACATGTGAAGGGTTCTACCATAAATTAATAGGCAGACTTTCGTCAATTATGCTAACTTGCATTAAATCTATTTTTTCAAAGAGGAAAGCATGGAAGTTTGGCTCATGCAGACCCAATCACTTTGCATTATCCTGCTTATGATTGCGGGAATAGTTCTAAGACGAAATCGTAAACTTCATGTAAGAATCATGAGTCTCGCGATGATTTGGGACATTATCATCATTCTCCAAGTTGAACTAAGTCGCTCCGCTGTTCTAAAAGCATCTAAAGCTCTCTCTAATCCTATGATGTTGAATATTCATGTTTCCATCGCGGTTACTTCAGTAATTCTGTATGGATTCATGGTTTATACCGGACGAAAACTCCTCGCTGGAGACAATTCTATCCGTACGAAGCATAAAATTTTGGGCTACACTACTTTCACCATGAGAGTTTTAACTTTCATCACTAGCTTTTGGGCGGTTGTTCCTAAGGAATCTCTATGAGTACTGAATTTCAATTTGTTGAAGACATCATTAAGGCCGGTCTTCCGGACGCACAAGTGATGGTAGAAGATATGACAGGGACACGTGATCATCTTGCGATCACAGTTGTGTCGGATGCATTCAAAGGCAAACTCCTTTTTGAACAGCACCAAATGCTTATGACACTTTTAAAAGAAGAACTTAAACAGCGTATCCACGCGGTAAAACTTCAAACGTATACAAAAGAAAAATTCGCACTAGCTAATAAATAAGAGGTAACTATGTCTTTCAACGTATTAAACAATGACATTCAGGAAATTGAAGTAGCTGACAAATCTCAAGAGTTGAACTCGCAAATCGAGGGCCTTCTTAAGAGCGGTAAAATCGTTCTTTTCATGAAAGGGAACTCTGAAATGCCTCAATGTGGTTTTTCTGCTAACTCAGTGGCGATCCTTAAACACTTAGGTGTTCCATTCAAAACTTTCAACATCCTTAACGATCCGGAAATTCGTCAGGGACTTAAAGAGTTTTCTAACTGGCCGACTTACCCTCAGCTTTACGTAAATGCTAAGTTGATCGGTGGTAACGACATCATCACTGAGATGTACAAGTCAGGCGAACTTCAAGACTACTTAAAAAACAACTAACCCATGAAAAGAGTCATTGGAAAACTAAATCCCGCAGACAAGCATGTCACCATTTGGGGCGCGGGTTTCTCAGGATTGATTCTGGGATATTATCTAAAAGATCAGGGATATAAGATCACGATCCACGAGAAATCGAATAAGGTCGGCGGTAAAATTCAGACCAAGAAAACACAAGCTGGTCTGGTTGAGAAAGGGCCAAACGCTCTTTACATGAACGCTGACGGAATGGATCTATTGAAGGAACTTAAACTTGAGCCACTTCCAGCGGCAAAAAAGCTTCGTCGCCTTCTTCTTATCGGTGGTAAACCAAAGCGTCCGGTTCAACTGGGCATTCTTGGACAACTTGCCGTTCATGGACACAAGAAACCACCTCTAATCGCTGATGGTCTGACTGTTGCTGAATTTTTCCGTCCGTTAATCGGCTCTGAAAATATCAACCAGTTTCTTTCTCCGATCCTGGGTGGAATTTACGCCACTTCAAGTGAGAGCCTTCACTTTAAATCAGTTTTCAGTGAAATGGCGCACATCGCTCAGTTCAACTCTTACTGGGACTTCATTAAACTTTTGATCAAGAATCAAAAGATGAAGCCTCGTTTAGATGTAAGCGGATCAGTGAGCTTTGAAGGTGGTATGCAAACGCTGGTTAACCGTCTGGCGGATGTACTTAAACACGACATTAAACTTAACTCTAAAGAGCAGTTTAAAATCAAAGGGAACACCATCCTTTGTACTGATGCCATCACTGCATCAGAACTCACGCATGAATTTAAACCTGAAATCAGCACCGAGCTTGCTCGTGTGAAGTATCAGGAGCTTTCAAGTGTGACTGTGTTCTTAAAGCGTGAAATCAAATCTCTTCAAAAATCATTCGGAGTTTTGATTCCACTTGAAAGTGGCTTCAATTCTATCGGCGTGATTAACAACAAAGCGACATTCCCGGCCAACAATGAAAACGTGTTCTCATACACTTTCATCGCCAGAAAGAAGCTGTCTGAGGCCGAAGTCTACTCTGATATCAAGATGCTTTACTCGGAATTCGTAGAAGAAGATCTTGAGTATATGGAACAAACTCATTGGGACAAAGCTCTGCCGATCTATGATCTTCAGCGCTACCTCAGTGTTAAAAAGCTTCATCAGTTGGCCAAAGGCGAAGAAAACTTCGCTATCTTCGGTAACTATGTGGCCGGTATCTCTCTTAGAGAAATGATTTCTGCGGCAAGAGCATTTGCTCAAAACCCACAGGAATATAAGGAAATCAGATGAGCAAGACCGACTTCCCCTACCTCCACGGATTTTCTGAAACTGAACAAAACCGTCTTCGTGCTCAGGCCGAATTTGCGGAATACACGATTTTTCAGAACATCAACTTCTCAAATGCGAAGAAGGTGTTAGAGGTTGGATGCGGAGTTGGAGCTCAGACGGAGATTTTACTCCGTCGTTTCCCTAAAGTTCATGTGACCGGTGTCGATCTTAATGAAAAACAACTGGATGCCGCCAAGAAGTTCATTGGCGGTATGCCTGCTGTAGCGAATCGCTACGAGTTCCATAAAATGAGCGGTGATAATCTGAGCTTTGATGCCCAGACATTTGATGCTGCATATTTATGCTGGATTCTCGAGCACGTACCAAATCCAGCTCAGGTTCTTTCCGAAGTTCGCCGTGTGCTTCGTCCGGGTGCAGAGATTGTAGTGACTGAGGTCATGAACTCTTCGTTCTTCCTGGACCCATACTCTCCGAACGTATGGAAGTACTGGATGGCCTTCAACGATTATCAATACGACCACGCAGGTGATCCATTCATTGGTGCTAAACTTGGAAACCTTCTCACGCAAGTGGGCTACCATCAGGTAAGAACTGAAGTGAAGACCTGGCACTTTGACAATCGTCAGCCGGCACTAAGAAAGCAGGCGATCCTTTTTTGGACCGACCTACTTCTATCTGCAGCCGATAAATTGGTTGAAGAAAAGTATGTAGACCAGGAAGTTGTGACGAAGACCAAGGAAGAGTTGGGCCGAGTCGCTAACGATCCAAACGCAGTCTTCCTTTATTCATTCATGCAGGCCAAGGCACAGGTTTATTTCTAGTTCTTGCTAGAAATCAGATCATCCAGATCCATAATGGCGTTCATGCGTCCATTACCATCTGACAGGAACTCTACCTTATCCAGACCTAGTCCTTTGAACTCAGGATATTTGAGTTCAACGATGTCTTTATTACGAAGCACTGAAATCTTCTCGCGAATCGCCTTGGCCACTTTGCCCTGGAAGCGCGGAACGTTTTTCACGGTACTTGTCATGTTCTCTTTCGGACGACCATTGATGATTGTATCGTCGTTCGAGTCCACATCATTCATACGCACTACTACAGTTGGAACATCGTTTTTATTTTCAATTCGAATCGATACATCCACCACTAGCGGGAAACGAATCTGAGTTGAACCAGTGAGCATTTTCTCCATCTTGCTTGGCCTGTAGATCACGTCCAGCATCAGAGTACCGGTCTCTCCACGCTTGTCCATACGAAGAACCATCTTGCTTGGCCCAAGTTCAACCGCTGCCTCATCCAGAGCAGACTTCCAAAGACCAGCATCGTAAGTAGTTACTAAGAGTTTATTCAAATAATCTTCAGAGATACTTACTACCAGGTTTGCGTCTCCACTCGCCATCATATCATTCATGTTATTCAGCGACTCTTTGTGAAGCTGACTGTTCAATCGAGAAAGTGCAGTTTGAGTGACTTTGTTGTTCACACACTCGGCCTTAAGCTGAGTGAACTTTTGAGCGGTACAGAAATCGGCCGGTAGGCTAACGGCAATGTTATTGCCACGACTGTAGCTACTGAAGTTTGAGATCATGAACTGACTATTAAGGATTGATGAATTTAACCAGAATTCTTTTTTGATCTTGTAGCTCTCAAGAACCTTGAAGGCCGCGTCCGTTGTGTTTGAATTTAAAACTCCCGCCAATTGGGCCAGAAGAATTCCTTTAATCGCCTCGTGATTCTCTCTTAAAAGATTCTGAATCTTTGTTTGAGAGAATTGTACAACTTTAGAACCAACTCTAAGACTTACAGAGGGAATATTGATGCGCTCGTAGTTAAGTTCAATGTTCTCAGGATGCTTCAACATTCCCGATGCCATTTTATCAAAGTCCGCATCGATGATTTGAAGTTTAAAATGGTCTTTCTGATCCTGAATCTTAACTTTAGTGAAGAAGTTTACAAGTTCTTCCTCATTGGCCTGAATTTCAGGGCGAATGATATCAACGTTAAATACGGGAGAATTGTTTTTCCCAGGAATCACTAATGAAAGAGAAATTTTATCTGCCGTCACAGTAACTTCTGAGGCCGAGAAATTGGTTCCTACTACCAGACCGTCTCTGGCCTGCTCAGCTGCCTTCATATTGGTCTTAAAACCTTTCACATCATAGGCAAGGCCATGCAAAGTCACTTTGGTTTTTGCTTTAAGAACATTTAGTCCGACTGCGTTTCCGAAATCATCGATGAGAACTTTAGAGTCCGCAGGTAGATAGTTCCCTACTACGTCCTCATTAACTACCATCTCGCCTTCAAATCGGTTACTGAAAGGATCAGCAACGTTATAGTTTTTAAGCAGTACTCTGAATTTTGAAATCAGAAAGCTTGTCCAGTCATAGTCCAGACGTGTGTCTACGATGATGTCCGGTGACTTGAAGCCCTGGGATTGGGCATGCACCTGTCCGTAAGTTAGAAGACCAATGAGTAGAAAGCTTGTGATCTTTTTCATTATCTAATCCCTTAACGTAGGTTTGGGTTCGTGCTGTTAAATTTAATATCAACCAGATCAAGATTAAGCAGGAAGTAAGCGCCCTGATTAATCGAGATGCCTTTCGGAAGGAATACAACTCCCGACTGGTTCAGGAATTTTGTTACGTCCACGCTATATGTTTTGTTCACATATGGCTCAAGATTGTCCTTAAGCTGGGCCATGACACCATCTTTCACGATGTCGGTCATATTGCCCACGTTCGATGGGTAGTTGAACTTGTTTGGAAGCTCGACATAATTAAACGGTGACAGCACTTTGAGATCAAGGCCCGCTCCACCCGATGGAAGTTTCGTTACAGTTGGTACAACCTGAACTTCAATTGGGAAGTAGATCACAGCATTGTTGTTATTTCTTTCAAGATACGCCGCCAGTTTGTTTTTGAACCAAGAGCTAAGACCTGAAGACTCTAGCTTTTTAAGATCAACTTGAGCATTCACAACTGCCACGATGGATTTATCACCCTGGAAGTGCATTTTAATGCTCTTGATTGAGAAGCCTTTCACATCTGCCATGGCATTGAATACTTCCTGATAGAGACCAGTGGTATTCACCAGATCTAAAGCACCGTTAATAAGGGGCTCTGAGATGGCAAGGTTGATGTCATTGTTACGGTGTGCAGTCAGATCAAGCTTTGGAAGGGCACGGTTAGAGTTCCCCAAAGTATTCTTGATCGCCATGGCACGGTTATTCAGAACAAAGTTCAGGAATCCGGCCAGCTCGATGTCCTTATTTTGTGGAGTTGAAATCTTCTTAAGTGCGATATCAACTTGAGCGTTGCGAATCACTTCAGAGATCTCGGCCATGATAACCGTCATAGGATCCTTACCTTCCGGCTGGATCGCAGAACGAACATAGTTTTCACGGTTAGGATATGAATCACGGTCACTCATGAATTCGTTAAATGTTGTCAGACCTTCTTTACGATAGACCTGATATGAAGTCGCCACCTGTTTATTCACAAGGTACACGTTAATCATCTCAGCTAGGTCTGACGTAATGAAGTCAGCGGCGAAAGACATAAGTTTCGCTGCCAGGAAGCCTTTACGTTTAAGGATCTCGTCTTTCAAGCGAGAAGTATCAAGCTCAGTTTCCTGACCATCAATCACGATTGAAATTTTAGGAACCGTCACCGTCTGGAAGTTAATGTCCATCACCGGAGCGTTTTTTCCTTCAAGGTTTGAAGTCACAGAAAGGACACTCACACGAGCAACTTTTCCGTCAGTTCTTAAACGTAGAGTGGCCGAAAGACTTACCGGACGAGACTTCGTTTGAATTTTTAAATTAGTCATTGAGGCCTGAAGACCTTTGCCACAGCTCTTGCTGTTTTTGGCCTTATCTTCACACAGGCTCAAACGGGCCCCGTTGACCACAATTTGCGGTAAGTTCAGGCTAAGTTTTAAATCAAAGCCATTATCGTTAGAATTTGAAATGCTCATTTTTAAGCTTTTCTCATCCACGTTACCAGTCAATTTAATATCTGAAGTATTGAGATAAAAATCCAGATCACGATTTAGGTTCAAATCACTGATCTCGTTAATCACCGGAATAATCGGGTTCGAAGTCAGCTGATCTTTTTTGATCGTGAACTTATAAATGTTTTGAGGAATAACGATCGTCTTACTCGTTTTAGACGATGTATTGTACTGGATCGCCATGCGAAGGATTTTCATCATCCCGTTCTCATTAAGCCTCAGGGCCATCTGTTCCTGGGCGAACAGTTGTCCTGTTGTAAGCATAAGAAAAAGGCCAAATTTCCACGTACGCATGGAAGCTCCTCAAATAAAGGGTTTGGGTCTTAGTAAGCAATCGGGATGCCAAACTTACCCCCTAAATACAGGGGGCTGGTTGGTAAGGATTTTGAGAGGTGTAGGATGTTTTTACAGGCCGTCTAAAACTTAGACAGTCCCTGAGAACCTATTCTTTGTAAGCTTAAGACATTTGTGAATGTGCTCCATTAATGCTCCAATTATTTTTATGAAACAATTACTCCTCTCTCTTCTTTTCATTACGACCAATGTTTTTGCTTCTCCTTGGGAAACTGTCACCATTCCAAACGCCAAGTGTGGCGATGGTGTTCCTTTTAAAGTTTTTGTACGTAAGGGAAAGAGAGCAAAACTCGCGATAGAACTGATGGGTGGAGGCGCATGTTGGAGTCTTGCGACCTGTTGGGGACCGAAGTTTCATACCTGGATTCATCCCATTCCAGAATTACCTGCCTATAGCTATCTCACCACTGAGGACAGCCCTCTCAGAGATCATACATTTCTTTATTTTCCTTATTGTAATGGTGACGTCTATGCCGGGAATCACACCGCCAATTACTTTCCAGGCGAACTTAAAGGAACTCATCACCATGGTAAAAGAAATCTCATTAAGGCCCTTGATTATCTAAAGGCCAATCGAATCATTGATTTCCCACAAGTAAAAGACCTCGTGGCCTTCGGTTCATCTGCAGGTGCAATTGGTTCGCTTCTTCATGCCGACACTTATTTGAAATACATGCGTCCCGAGAAAAAACTTCTCATTGCTGATAGTCCAGGGCTTCACTATGGGCCCAATTTCTGGAAAAAATTCACGCCGGAACTTATGCGTGACTTTGGGGAAACATTTGCAAAGGTCGGCATTCACATTGACCTATCCAGTGGTCTTGTGGCGCCTCAATTAAAAAATTACTGCAACACTCGAAGTGACTGGAAGATGGGCTTTATCCAAACCACTCGTGACGTCATTATGTCTGCCATGTTTGGTGACATTTCACAGGAAGAGCATAAAAAAGTTGTCCTAGGTCGAGAAGGAATTAGAAACACCCTTCGCAATACAAAGAACTGCTCTACTCACATTAGTGAAGGAATCGGACACATGCTTCTCATCATTCCAGATGTGGCAGCAAACAGTATTGATATTGAAAGTGGTGAATCAGCGAAGGACTATGTGGATCGTCTGATTAACGAGCAACAGAGATAGAACGAAGATGGGCCTCTTTGATCTCGTGCCAGAGATGAGAGTCTTTCTTCTTACACAGTAGCTCCCAACGATTAAACTTTTGAATCTCATTCATCAGTTCATCAGATTTCCAAAGTTTAGAAGTACTCTGAAGATCCTTATCATATTGGGTAAGACGTGCTTTTTGAGCGAGGTAAGACGGGTCGGCCATCTTTATTAAATGCGACTGCATGAAATTAAAAAAGCCACGCATCTTTTCAAAATCACCTTCAAGGGCCACAAGTTTTTCAAAAAACTCTTTTTGCTTCTTACGTGCCACGAGAGAAGCGAGTTGAAACTGATCAAGTTTCTCCAGGGTCAGAAGTTCTTTAACTTCATTGATTCCTACTTCACGGGCCTCTGGATGGTTAAGCTTAATCAAGCAGCAGGCATTATAGAAAGTTCCTAGATTGTTTTCCAAAGCGTCCAGAATCCAGGTCTTCGCTTCATAGCTCAGCGGAAGACGTAAATGAGCGCAGGTAAAATCCAAAAGCTTATTAATTTCCCAGAAGCGAGGTGGCTCGATCACTAAAGTTCCGATCTTCCCCTCTTTCACAAGTTTCTTCCAGGTAGCAAGTTCGTTTTCAAAACTCAAGATAAGGAAGCGACCACTGACATCAAGATTTGAAATCATCTCAAGCATTTCCGCATTGAGATCCTGTGCCTGATGAATGAAAAAAGATTCAGAATTTCCGAAGAGGCTTAGAGTTTGAAACTCCTCTTCAATCCATCCTCTGGTGACTTCTGCGGCCATCTTATAATGGATGACTTTATCGTCAGCACCACGAGTAAGAAAATCCTTCACCATCTTTAAACAAATGGGATCAAAAGAATTGATGGCGAGTGTGCCCTCGAATGTCTTGAGATAGTCGCGTTTAAACGATGAGAAGAAGTCCCAGATTTGCCACTTAGAATGCATAGAAAATCATGTCCCTTACGGTCACGGCCGCTTGTTCAGCCATGGTACGAATGGTTTTTCTTTGAGCACCAAAGTTCTGAGTCGCGTTCACCTGCGTTCCTTGATTATCAAGAATTTCGCGAGTGTACTGCATCTTTAAAGGAATCACTTCGTTGAAGATAATTTTTGAATTCGTTCTCACTTGATCGCCAATGCCTGATTTAAGAAGAGAGAGTTCTTCTTCACTCGGCTTCTTAATAACGATCACCTGAAGATACAACTGCACATCAGTCGTACCAGGAATATAAAAATTCTCTCTGGTAGTACCAATTGAATTAGGTGCTTTGTCCTGGGCCACACGCAAGTTGTTTGGCCTTAAAGAATCGTACATTTTTTCCGGAGATTTAATGATTCCGATAAGAATAGCATCTGAACTGGATTTATAACCGTTGTAGAGTTTTAGTCCGCTGAAACCCGTTAGAAGACGATAAGTCTCACGGGTGAATTCCCCCGAGGCCTCAGAAATGTTTGAATAATTGTAAAACATTGGTACAGAAAGACTCTGAATTCCATATTGGGAAAGCGGATTTTCCTGCTGAGAAAAGCGATAGCCGCTGCAGCCAGCGAGCATAAGTAAAATGATTAACCAACGCATAATAATTCTATATCATGGACAAGAGGGAAGAGCTAGGTTAGTCATTAAAGAACATGTTTAAAAAAATCGATTTTAAAGGTCTTAATTACAAGGATTTAGAGCGTTTTGACTCGCATGACTTGAAGCGAGACAACATGCACTCTTTCTACCAGACCTTCGACTTTCTGGAATTGGTAAAAAAGTGGCCTGAAATCATCGGTCCTGCTTTTGCCAAAGTGACTTCGCCTTTGAAGATTAAGGGCGATTCACTCATCATCGTTACGACACACGCAAGCTACTCACATAATATTTCGTATCTTTCAGAAGAGCTGAAGCAGAAAATTTTTGTGCTTTTCCCTGCGCTGAAACCTGTGATCAAAAAATTAAATTTCCAAACGCAGGAAAACTTCTTCCAACAGAAGCAGGCCGAAGAGGCCAAGAAACCAGCGGTGCCTAAACTTCATCCTCAGGATCCACGTTATAAAGTTTTGAAGCTTGAGGCCGATCGCTTATTTGGTGATATTGAAGAGAAAGAACTAAGAGAGCTCATGATGTCGATCTTCATGCAGTCTCGCTAGTTCCAGAACCACCAGATCCTTTTCTATAAACTCAGTTACATTAAGTCCCCTTACCTCTTTGCGAAGATGAGACAAAATGGATTTATCGTTCTTAATCACGATAAAGGCCCTGCCTTCTGAAGTTAGTAGCTCTTCGATTCTTTGAAGAAGAACCGCCCAACCATCAACGATAAATGAACGGGCCATGCCTTTTTTTACATCTTGAGAGGCCTCTCCGCGGCCAGGTAAATAGTACGGAGGGTTGGAAACAATCAGATCGAATTTTTTATCAGTCTTAAACTCTCCAAAGGAAGCGTTAACAATTTCTATATCGTAATGAGCTTTTTTCTGATCTCTGGAGTTCGTTTCCAAGTAAGAAAGAAATTCTTTTTGAAGCTCGACCAAAGTCAGACTTTGCGGATTCAGTCGATTTGAAACTTCAATTCCTATGACTCCCGAGCCGGCACCCAGATCAAGGACGTGCGAGGCAGTTTGCAGCTTATGAGCAATCCAATTTACGAGAAAGAGTGAGTCTTGATTGAACCGATAGAAGCCTGGTTGCAGATAATCACTCATGAGCAATGAAGTTAATCGTGGTCTGAACGAGTTCAGGGTTAATGTCCCCTAGCTCGATTAACTTATAAAGACTCATCATAAAGCCCGGAGGAGTTGTGAGGTTCGATTTTAGATATGGTCTTCTTCCGGGAAGAAAACTCTTACCAGTCTTCTTGGAGAAAACATCCGCAAGCTTTTCATTGTCCATCAGATAGATAAACCACAGCTGATCTTCCTTCTCAATTCTTTCGATTTCAGGATTCATGCTGTCTGAAATAAGCGGATTGATATCAAGAAAAGGCCAGATCCAATAGGCCTGCTCATTCAAAGGAAACTTTTGAATATTTCTAAGACGCTTCACTCTTACGGTCTCACTGACTTCTTTTAAGCGCAAATAATGAACAAACGAAGGGGCCAGTTCTTCAATATAACGAAGACCAATTTTCTCTTCGAGTTCACTCACGTCGATGTCTTTTGCCATGTTCACGAGGCCCTCTTCATTGTAAAAACTCGTGATATACATTCCAAACAATTCGAATGATCTTCGATCCGCCGGATGCTTGGCGAATTTTTTAAAAATTTGTCCGAACTGCAGGCCCGCAATTCGGTGATAAAAACTTTCAACTTGAGGACGCTTCTCCCAATTCACACGTGGAGTGGTGTTCACAATGCTTCTCAGGATATTGTCCGAACGAGTGATGTTTCCGATCATCAAATAAAGATAAGAACGCAGGACCTGCTCCGGCATTGTGTCCTCAGGAACTTCATCTAATAAATCGATGATCTGATTTTTGACTTTGGTGTCTGTGATGAGATTGAAGCTGGTATTAATAATTTCATTGAGAAAGGTTTGCTTCTTCTGATCTTTAGCATCGAGTGGTTTTGACTTAGACACCCACTTCAGCCAGCGCTTTAAGGGATGAGTGTCTGAAAGCTTCACCACACAGTCTCTTAAACGGATCAGGAATTTCTCATTCAGCACTTCAGGTGGATGAAGGATAACGCCTAATTGATAAATGTCGGTCTTAAAATCTTCACAGGTGATTTCCTCAATATCAAAGGAACTCGTCACCACAAAACCATTAAGGCCAATGACAGGTTTGAAACTCACCTTCTCAATTGAGATGGAGGCCTCCAGAAGCTTTTTTTTTTCGCTCGGAGTTTCATCCGCCTGAGCATGAGCTGAGTGAATCAGGGCCGGTGCCGAGAATGTCATCTCACCTTCAAAGAGTGAGCGAATGATGGTTTTACGAAAATAGATCAGGAGAAAGAGAACAATGAAGCCAATAATTCCTAAATATCGGAGATAGCCTTGCTTCTTGAGTGGCCTTGATGGCACACCCTTTGCCCTCATTTTGGAGTTATTTTTTTTTTTAGGATCCTGAGACCCTGTTTCTTTCGGAGAAGAGAATTGTGATTTGTGTGCAGGTGGTGGCAGGTCAGGAACTGGAGGGACGGCCGTCTCTTCCTTGTTCAGCATCGATAAATTAATTCCACCAACTAAAGTTATGTCATCAGTTTCAGGGCCAGGAGTCTGCCCATGTGTCAGTACGTCCTTGGCCTCAGAGATAGGATTGAAAGTCTGAACTTCATTTCCATTCAGGTATTTTGTAACCATCTCTTCTTCACGAATAAAGAACCAAAAACCGTTACCAGAGCACACTTCATCATCCGGCTTGATTGAACCATTTTTATATAGCTCGAGAACCTTCTCTTTTGAGATGGGTCCCAAGATATGATTCGATTTTGTTCTAATCAGCCAGTTTTTATCCATATTATCTTGCGAAAATACCAATTAATGCCGCTAGATCCTGGTCACTAAAGCGTAGACCCATTGAGATCGTAGCACTCTGTTTGCCATCTTTAGAAATCAAATCTTCACCTGCAACACGCGCAAATAGCACGTTCCAGATTTTGAACTCACCCATTAGACGAAGATTTGGTCCCGCGTCTTTCTGGTAGTCAAACAACTCCATCCCCGTCCTGATGCCCCAATCCGGGAAGAAGTAATCCACACCAACACCACCCGTCGACTCGATCAAACCTGCACGAAGACCGAAGCGTTGAATGCGTCGACCAATCTGGAAGTTGAATTTGAAGTCGTCTTTGTTGATTTTACGAACACTTGTTTTTGTTTCAGGTCCACCGTTCGTTGATGTGAAGGTGTCCGTTTCTTTTTCCGACTGAGGTCCAAAATCGTTGGTTACGATACCAAGACGGAAGAAACGCTCAGGTGCCGGGTAAATATCAAGATCGAAACGAGTATCAGATCCCGTACGAGTGTTGGCACCTGTTGAAAGACCAATGTCCGCTTCAATGTTGTTAATACGGTTCACAAGACGGTTAACTGAAGAAAGGGTCTGTGATACTTGATCCACTACCGCATCATCACGAAGAAGTTTACCAACAGTACCCTTACCATCTTTTACGTCAGCAACGATAACTCGAAGATCTGAAACCGTGGCATCTACTTTATCCAGGATAGGTCCGATTTTTGAAAGATCGGCCATCAAAGAATCTTTTTGATAACGGTCAGTTTCGTGAGCAAGTTGTGAAGAAAGCTGTTCAATATCATCAATGATCTTGTTCACTTTCTCTTCATTATTATCAGTAATTCTTCTTAAGCTGGCAGTCACTTCATTGATGTTTTCAACGATTTGCTTGACCACGTTGCGGCCTTCATCATCTCTTAAGGCCTCTTTAATTCCAGCAGTGATTTCTTTTACATCTTTAAGTACTGCGGAAGCGTCTTTGGCCAGACTGTCAAAACCTTCACCGCCTTCCGTTGAAATGAAAGAACCTTCTTCAAGACGCTTGTCCGTTTCAGCTCCCAGGTCGATATCAATGAATTTATCACCAAGAAGTCCCACGCTTTTAATTTTCAATTTCGCGTTTGGAGTGACTCTGACTTTTTCCTGGATCTCGAAAGTGATCAAAGCATCACGGCCTGCAAGTTCAATGCTCTTAATTTTACCAGCATTAATCCCCGCGACTTTAATGGGAGTCTTTTCAAAAATACCAGATGCATCTTTTACGAGAGTTTTATATGTGACGTGCTTACCAAAACCGGATTGGTTCTGCGTAATTTTTAATGACATTACCACTACACTGGCCATTGCCGCCAATGTGAGAAGTCCTACTTTCAGTGGATTCAAAGGAATTTTACTCCATCAAAATTCAATAACACTTACTATCGGTTATTACTAAAGATGATAATCGATTCCGGTTATAACTCAAGGAATCTTCGAATGACCGGATTTTCCGATTTCTTGAATGATTCCACATCCAAATGCTCAACTACGCGTCCCTTTTCCATAAAGACAATATAGTCTGAGTATTTAAGTGTGGCATGAATATCATGTGAAATAATAATGGAAGTAAAGCCTCTATGTTCATTACGACGATGAGTATCTCTCATCAAATCGTACACAACGTGTGTTGTGATCGGGTCAAGACCCGAAGTCGGCTCATCATATAGCATAATGTGAGGATCTAAGGCAAGGCCTCTCGCCAGACCCACTCTTTTTCTCATCCCTCCGGATAATTCCGACGGAAGTCGTTTGGCGGCCTCGGGACTAATCCCTACTGATTCTAAAAGGCCCATGACCTTTGTTCTGATTTCTTCTTCGTTCATTTTAGTAAACTCGCGCAGAGGAAACGCCACATTCTCATAGGACGAAAGGAAGTCGAATAGCGCCGCATACTGGAAAACCATGCCGAAGTTTCGGCGAAACTCGCGGAGATCAAGCTCCCCTAACTTATTAATCGCCGTTCCAAGTACTACAACATCACCCTCAGTCGGATCAACCAGACCCAGGATGTGTTTCATCAGTGTAGTTTTCCCAGCTCCTGAGAATCCCAAGATAGTCGTTATTTTGCCACGATGAATACCGAAATTCAGATTGTACAAAATGGTGCTATCACCAAACTTTTTTGTGAGTCCTTTAAACTCGACTGAATATTCGCCGCTGAATTCGCTCATAGGATTTTCGCCAGAAAACTTGTGAGGAAGAAGTCTACCACAAGAACTGTGATCATACCCCAGACAACTGCCATATTGGTCCCACGGCCCACACCTTCTGCACCACCCTGAACATTAAAACCCTGGTAGGTTCCGATGATACCAATGAGGTAGCCAAACACAGTCGCTTTAATCAGACCTTCTGCCACCATGCTCAGATTCATGAAATCCGAAATTTTAGCAGTATAAAGAGTTTCATCAATTTGAATGACTTTTACACCAATAAGCCAAGAACCCCAGTAACCAATCAAAAGGAAAATTCCTGATAGAAGTGGCATCGACAGCATAGCACCGAGGATGCGTGGAACTGCGAGATACTGGTAGCTGTTAATTCCCATTACTTCCAAAGCGTCGATTTGCTCTGTCACTTTCATACTACCAATTTGTGCTGCCATGGCGGCACCACAACGACCGGCCACAACCAATCCCGAAAGCACCGGAGCAAGTTCTTTTGCGAGCGCGATAGTTACAATCGGGCCAATGAATGAATCTGTATTAATCGCCTTCATCCCCAAGTAAATCTGGAACGCGAAAACCGCGCCGGTAAAACTTGAAGTCAGGAAAATAATGAACACGGACTTGTTGCCCATGAAATAAATCTGGTCAAACAATAAACGGAAACGAAAAGGAGGTTTGAAGGTCCAAAAAATGGTCTTCATGGTAAAAGTAGTAAAATCCCCTAACCCCTGAATCAGGTCCATAACACTTTGACCTACATCAGTAATGCGATTTTCTACTATTGCTTTAACGTTCATGGTCCTACTTTACTTTATAAATTCGTGGGATTCGACTCGAGATTCCGCACATCAATTGATAAGCAATTGTCTTGTTTTGTGTCGCGATGTCTGTGATCACACGATTGTCGTGGTTCCAGATTTCAATTCTATCATCAACTTTAATTTTTGAAGAAACTTCCGGATCAAAGAAGATATAAGCAACATCCATGCTGATGCGACCAAAGATATATCCATCACACCCATTCACATTCAATTTTGTTCCGCTGAAATACGTGAACATCCCGTCACCATAGCCGATCGGAACAACTACCATGTAGCCGTCCTTCGGAGTTACGTTCACGCCATAACCAACCGGTGTACCTTTCTTTACATGAAAGCTCGATAGAACTTTTGTCACTAAACGCGAGCACTGGGCCCCGTTCCAGCTAATGGGATCAGTCACACTTGGAGGACCGTAAAGCATTAGACCTGGACGAACGAAGGTCTCCTCTACGCCAAATTTCTGCTCAATCGCACCAGAGTTAGAAACAGATGTTCCTCTGATTTCAACTCCCGCTTCCAGAAGAGCAGTTCTCACTTTATTGAACTCATCCATCTGACGATGAGTTTTATCACCTGGTTTTAAAACATCCGAAGAACGGGCAAAGTGAGTCATCAAATGCTCAATCCCACGCTCTTTAAGTCTTGGAACAAATGGTTCCAGTTCTTCCCAGGTAAATCCCAGACGATTCATGCCCGTATTAAGTTTCACAATCAAAGGCATGCGCTTAAAAGTAGGATCTTTCAGTACCAGCTCCAGGTCACGTGGCTGCGCCAGCACTGGTGTGATATTGAGATTTAAATACGCTTGTCTAAGATCAGAATCATGAAGTTCGGTGTCGGAATAGACAATCAGATCGGCCTTCATGTCCGGACATTCTTCCGTTATATGCAGGGCCTCAGCTAAAGTGCCGCAACCAAGCTTTTTCACTCCACAGTCACGAACTAAAAACTGGGCGATGGGTACCATGCCATTGCCATAAGCATTGGACTTAACCATCGGAACAATTTCCGCTCGCGGAGCGAGTTCTTGTATTTTTTCGAAGTTCGAGCCAATGTGGCCCAGATTCACTTCGAGATAAGTCGAGTGACGCATAAATTAAATTGATAGCCTCTTAGCGCCCCTCTCATTTGCCATGAGACGTTTACCTTCTTCGGCAACTGCCAACTCTCCAAATTCTCTTTCAAAAATTCGAAGGTAGTGAGCAGACGAGGCAGGAATAAGTTTTAGAGTTGGGTACATTTCTTCTGAAAGCACCTGAGAGTTATCTTCAAAAAACTTCCAGTAACCGAATTGTTTAATGAAAGATTGAAGCATGAGAGTTTCGGTCTCAACGTTTTCACGAGGAACGAAGAACACTACATGCCAAGGTCCGAACAAAGAAAGCTTAGTGGTTTTCTGTAGGCGACCTGAAAGTTGTAAAAAGAAATCGTTGAAGAACGATGACCAGAAAAATTTATTATGAGCACGTTTCTTCGCGATGTTTGTCAGCGGAATAAGTGAAAGAGCGATGATTCGCATATCTTCGTCTTTCGTTTCTTTCTGCATACGATCCATGTTGTCCATCGCCTCCCACATCGGAAGAAACTGGTTCGCGTACTGAGGCAATTGCTGATAAAGCTTCAGGCGACGAAGGCTTGAGCTCAGCATGGATTCAAATACGTCCCAAGGAAAGTTCACCATTCGCTCTTCAGTGAAAGAAACATAAAGAAGCATGTCCGGATTATTGCTGCCCGAGTAGATGCGAATCATGACCGGTGCTACATCAAAAAGATCGTTGGCCACTTGAGTTGCCATGTCTTGCGCGAACTCTTCGATACCGTGAGTATTTGCTTGTCCCAACCATAGAGAGGGAAACGGGTGATGCTTACGTTTAGAAATTTCCGGAGAGATGAGCTTCTGTCCGTTCTGATTTAATTCAAAGAGACCATAACCGTGAGCGGCCTCCCAACCTTCCATCTTTTCAATCAGACAACGAGTGAAGTCCTGGCGAGTTGATTCCGTCTCAATTTCAGCGCAAAGATTACGAATGAAATCAAAGTGAGCACGAAACTCTTCAGCGTCTGATCTTTCGGCGATGATTCGCTGAGAGCGGGCCTGCATTCTTTGCAGACGCATCTCAAGCTCTTTCTTGTCACGAGCAAGCTTCAGGGTCTCCCTACGTCTGGCAAGAATGTTCATAATTTGAGCATTCAAAGAAATATCGTGGTGAAGATAACCCACCGGCGCAAGGTTAAACGTCGAAGATAAGAGCATCTTCGTCGAATCTTTTGAATAAAAAGCGTAAGCAAGAGAACGATCCACAACTTTTGGATGTGTTTTAAACTGAATCGAACCCTGACTCATTTTTGTAACATCGATGATCGCGAGATCAGGAAGTTCTAATGAACAAGCACCCCAGAATTCTTCAAGGCTTTGATAATGATGAGCAAAGATATTTGATTGTCTAAGCGCAGATGCGATTTCTTTGGCAGACGCCAAATCATCCATCAGAATGGCCACAGATAGTTCAATCCCTTGAAGTGTGGTCTGCATACGGTCCTCCCGACCTAATGAAAAACTTTTTAACATGGTATCCCGAGGGTGGACCGATCGGCAACCTTACGCTTAAGAAACTCTCTCCCAAAAGGCCTTCGCAAGACCGGTGAGATCAGCGCCTTTCGGATTCTCTATTCGCCAGGGAATTTGACTGAAAACTTGTTGGCGTTCTTCATAAATTCTGTGCAATTCACTCTTCCCTCTTTTAACCAGAGGTCGAGGTTCCGCCTTCTCAAGATGAAGTCGTTCCCAACAGTCTTCAAATGGAGCATGTAGATAAACTATTCCGACTTTTCTACTCGTCTTATACAGATCATATAATAAAGGAGAAAGCGTCCCCCCGCCTAAAGCGAGCACACCTTTACCTTCTTCTTTGAGCCAACCTTCGAGCTCCTGTCTTTCATAAAGACGAAATTTGTCCCAGCCATCTCGCTCGATGACTTGGGCCAGTTCCTTCAAGCCTTTTCCCCGACTTTTAAGAATCAACTGATCAAGATCCGCAAATTCCCAACTAAGGTCCGGGGCCATAAACTCAAGTTCCCGCAGAAAACTGGTTTTTCCAGCTCCCGAGAATCCGGCCATCAAAAATTTTTCGCATTTAGCCATATTGGCCCTTGTGAGTTCGTATTTTGTTTATTAATTAAACCAGAACTCATTTTACTGAAAAAGGTTCTCTATATGAATAAGCAAGATAAGGTTACGGCAAAAATCAATTTGATTAAGCTGGCAGCTAATAATGCCATTGAATTCGAACTTGATGCCGACACGGACTGGGTTCGTGAAATTCTGGTAGAAATGAACGAAAACGCCACGGAAAAGTCACCGGAAGAGTATCTTTCTGAGACTTCTCTGTATATTTCGGGGTCTATCGAGAAAAAAAATAAACCTGATTTAGGTGAGTTTTTGATCGTAAAAGGTAACATCGAAGCCGATTACGTAACTGAATGTGTCCGTACTTTAAAGCCCATGACGGTCCAACTAGACGTTCCGTTTAAGGTCGCTTTTATCGATGAGGCCATGGCCTCAAGCGAGCTTTTTGCTGAGATTGATGAGACATATATTGAAAATGACGTGTACGAGATCTACTTTTACAACAAAAGAACGGTCGAGTTCCAGGAAATGATCCACGAACAAATATTCCTAAACTACGATCAGTACCCGGTTCTTGACGCGGAAAGTAAACTTGAAGGCGTTGACTCTGGGGACACCCCATAGCGGTCGGAAATTTAGGCTTGGCAACGAGGTTAATCTGTATTAGAAATAGAACCTCATTTTTAAGAAAATATAATAAATAAGTATTCAGAGTAATATCGGAGGCATTTGTGGCAGTACCTAAGAAAAGAACCAGCGTATCTCGTAAGGGGTTAAGAAGAGCTGGCCAACATCATAAACTTTACAGAAAATTCCCTCAGGCTTGTCCTAACTGTGGTGATTCTGTACTTCCACACACTGTATGCCCAGCTTGCGGTCACTACAAAGGTAAGCAAGTTTTCGAAATTAAAGTTAAAGCTGAAGCAAACGCTGAAGCGTAATATTTTAAGCATTCAAAATTCAATAAAAAAAGCCATCGAAAGATGGCTTTTTTATTTGTGCTCAGGAGGAGCGCCAAGAAGATGACAATAAGAAGGATGATTTATGAAACTCTTCAATACAAAGATTCTCGGAACGGGAAGTTTCCTTCCGGACAGAGTAGTAACTAACGACGATTTATCTAAAAGAATTGATACGAGTCACCAGTGGATCGTAGAAAGAACTGGGATTCATTCTCGTCGTATCGCCGATTTATCAAAAGGCGAATCTCCAAGTGGAATGGCCAAAGAAGCTGCACTTAAAGCAATCGAGGCCGCGAACTTAACTCCAAATGACATTGATTTGATTCTTTTATCGGCAACGATGCCGGATCAAGTAATGCCAAACACAGCTTCTGTACTTCAGGAAAAACTCGGCATCACAAATAACTGCCCTGCTCTTGATGTAAACGCTGCTTGCTCAGGCTGGATCTATCTTCTTCCTATGGCAGACGCCATGATTAAGACCGGTCTATATAAACACATCCTTGTTGTTGGTTCAGAGATGCTCTCTTCTTTCAACAACTGGGACGACCGCAATACTTGTATTCTTTTCGGAGATGCTTGTGGTGCTGCGATCCTTGGACGTGCGGCAGAGAACGAAGACTCGCAAATTTATTCAACAATCCTTTCATCAGATTCTACAAAGAAAGATCACCTGACTCTTTGGGCCGGTGGTGCGGTAAAGCGTATTACTCCTGAAGTCCTTGAAAAAGGTGAACAGTGGATGACGATGAATGGTCAGGAAATTTTCAAAGCTGCGGTTAAAACCATGGCCGCTCACTCTGAAAAAGTGATTAAAGATTCCGGTATGACCATGAACGATGTTGATTGGTTCATTCCTCACCAGGCAAACCTTCGCATCATCGAAGCAGTTGGAAATCGTTTCAATTTCCCTGCCGAGAAAGTAATTATCAACGTTGATAAGTACGCCAACACTTCTTCAGCGACTGTTCCAGTTGCTCTAGATGAAGCGATTCGTGATGGCCGTATTAAGCGTGGAGATAATGTACTTCTTGCGGCCTTTGGTGCAGGTCTAACTGCCGGCGCGATTTTCTTAAAATACTAGGAGCCCTGATGAAAGTTACTGTTGTTTTCCCTGGTCAAGGGACCCAATACGTTGGAATGGGAAAAGTTTTTTCTGACTTCGCTTATTTTGAAAAAGCCAACGAGGCCGCTGGTTATGACCTAAAAAAGATCATGCTTGAAGGTCCGGCAGAAGATCTAAAACTAACTGAGAACACGCAACCAGCAATCGTTGCTCACTCACTTATGTTGTTTGATAAACTTTCTCCGCTTCTTAAGCAAAAAAACATCACAGTTGAGCGCGTGCTTGGTCACTCAGTGGGTGAATATGCCGCTCTTGCAGCTGCGGGTGCGATGACTTTTGAAGAGGCCGTGAAAGCGGTTCACTTCCGCGGAAAATACATGCAGGAATCAGTTCCTGCCGGTAAAGGCACAATGTACGCGATCCTAAAACAAGAAGAAGCAGTCATTCGCGAAGCTTGTGAAGGCGCTTCAACTTCTGAAGAAAAAGTTTCTCCGGCCAACTTCAACGAACCTTCGCAAATCGTGATCTCTGGTGACAAGCCAGCTTGTGAGCGCGCGATCCGTTTGATGGAAGATAAAACTGGTGGGCGTGTTAAGGCGATCGAACTTCAGGTCTCGGCCCCTTTCCACTGCGCACTTATGAAGCCAGCAGAACTAAAACTTAAGCCAGTTCTGGATAACATTAAATTTCAACCATTGAAGTTTAACTACATCGCCAATATCGATGCGAAAGAATATCCAACTGATACAAATCCAGAGACGATCAAAGACAATCTTGTAAAGCAAGTTTGTGGTTCAGTACTTTGGACTCACAGTATTCAGAAACTATCTGACGACACAATCATTATTGAATGCGGACCTGGTAAAGTTCTTGCCGGTCTGATCAAAAAAATTAACCCTAACTTGAAAGTCATCTCACTTGATTCTGAGACTGGCTTTTCTGAAGTCGAGGCACTATGACAGCGACGTATTCTGATTTAAAAGACAAAGTAATTCTAGTAACTGGTGCCGCTCGTGGTATCGGCAAATCAATTGCTCTTACTCTTTCTGCTCAAGGAGCTCACGTAGTATTTAACTACCGTGGTGATGAAGCTAAAGCAGCAGCTCTTAAAGAAGAACTTCAAGCAGCTGGTGGTAAGGCCACTGGTCTTAAATTTGATGTTACTGATTACGAAGCCATGACTAAAGCAATCGACGAGTTCACAAAAACAGTGGGCCCGATTTCTGGTCTGGTTAACAATGCTGGTGTTTCGAAAGACACTCTTCTTCTTCGTTTGAAACCAGATGAAATCTCTTCAATCCTCGATACGAACCTAAAAGGTTCAATGATGGTGACTCAAGCTCTTTCAAGAAACTTTCTGAAAGCTGAGAACGTATCAATTGTGAATATGAGTTCAATCGTGGGCCTTATGGGTAACCCTTCTCAGGCCGCATACGCTGCTTCTAAAGCAGGTCTGATTGGTTTCTCTAAATCAGTGGCAAAAGAACTAGCTTCTCGTAACGTTCGTTGTAACGTGATCTGTCCTGGATTTATTCAAACTGATATGACAGACGCACTTAATGAGAAAGCTAAAGAAGAATACGCAAAATCGATCCCTTTAGGTCGCATGGGTAAGGCCGAGGAAGTAGCTAATTTGACCTGTTTCCTTTTAAGCTCTGCATCAAGTTACCTGACTGGAGAAGTGATTAAAATTGACGGCGGCCTATACATTTAATAAATTAGCGCATCTCACATTTTGGAGGATATTTTAATGGAATTACAAGACAAGGTAATTAAGCTCGTTTCTGAAGCTACAAAGATGGACGCAGCTAACATTAGCCTTAACACAAGCTTCGTTGATGACCTTAACCTAGATTCACTAGATATGGTTGAGCTTATGATGAAGATGGAAGACGAATTCGGCGTAGAGATCCCAGAAGATGAAACTGAGAATCTTAAGTCGATCGGCGACGTAGTTACTTACTTAAAGTCTAAATCTCACTAATTCGACATCTTGAAGCCACCTTCGGGTGGCTTTTTGCTTTTTAAGCACACCCCTTTATTCCCCTCGAACTCATTAAACGGTCCCAAGTTCTTGGTGATGGGTGAAAACAAATTGGACCAAGGAAGACTATATGAAACTTAATCGTGTAGCTGTAACTGGAATGGGTGCCATCTGTGGTCTAGGAAACTCTCTAGACGAAGTATGGGCAAACGCACTTGCCGGAAAATCTGGCGTAACAACATTACAAAATCAAAATACTGAAGGCTGGGGTGTTACTTTTGGTGGTGAAGTGAAGAACTTCAAACTAGATCCTGTTCTTATGGATCCAAAAGACCAAGAGCGCTTTGACCTTTTTAACCAATACGCTCTTCACGCTTCTGCTGAAGCGATCAAGCAAGCAAACCTTCTTGAAGCGAAATATAATCCTGCAAAAATCGGTATCATCTTCGGTACTGGTCTTGGTGGATTCCCGCACATTGAATCCAACCACAAAGCATTCATTGAAAAAGGTCCACGTCGTGTGTCTCCTTTCTTCATTCCATCTGTGATCCCGAACATGCCGGAAGGTCTGATCTCGATTCACTATGGTTTCCAGGGTGTAAACTTTGCGGTTGCTTCTGCTTGTGCTTCAAGTGCTCACGCTCTTGAACTAGCTGCGACTGAAATCATGCTTGGCCGTCAGGACGCCATGATTACTGGTGGTACTGAAGCGGTTATTACTGGATATACAATTGCGGGCTTCAATAACATGAAGGCCCTTTCTCGCCGTAACGAAGAGCCGTCTCGTGCTTCTCGTCCATACGATGTTGATCGTGATGGATTCGTCATGGGTGAAGGTGCTGGTATCATCGTTCTTGAAAACTACGATAAAGCAGTTGCTCGTGGTGCTCGAATCATCGCTGAAGTTGTTGGCTTCGGTGCAAGTTCTGATGCTCACCACTTTACAGCTCCACATCCGGAAGGACTAGGTGCACTTATCTGTATGAATCAAGCTCTTGAGCTTTCAGGTGTTCCGAAAGAAGAAATCGGTTACATCAACGCTCACGGAACTTCGACTCCGCTTGGTGACGTTGCTGAAACTGGTGCGATTAAAAAAGCATTCGGTGATCACGCTTACAAACTGGCCGTGAGTTCAACTAAATCAATGACTGGTCACCTTCTTGGTGCGGCCGGCGGTCTGGAATCAATTTTCTGTATCAAGGCACTTGAGACAGGAATTCTTCCTCCGACGATCAACCTCGATAATCAGGATCCTGCTTGTGATCTTTATTATGTTCCGAACAAGTCTGAAAAACGCGACATCAAGTACGCGCTTAACAACTCTTTCGGTTTCGGTGGAACAAACTCATCGACGATCTTCAAAAAAGCCTAAAAACAAAAAGGCCCTCTTTCGAGGGCCTTTTTTTTATGCATCAACTGTGCCTTTCGGGACACAAACCATTTGTAACATTCCTTGAGAGAAGGCCGCGATGTCAGAAACATCCAGATTTCTCGTCCACAAACACATGCCGTTATTTCCAGCAAAAATACACATGTCACGCATCGTATGATCGCGGAAAATAATTCGATCATCAGTCACGGTACGAACTGGAATGATTCGACCAGCACGTAGGCGACGATTCTCATTTCGATTGATTGAAAGCGCCGTAAGACGGGCCTTATCTAAAATCACATCTTGAGTTGAGTGAAGAATATAAACATCTTCTAAAACTTCCACATGGCAATTTTTATCTTCAACTTCCCAACGAAGATCTCCCGCGAAAGCTGAAAGACTAGAAAGAACAAAGAGTGCGCTTAAAATAAGTTTCATAATGTTTCCTTAGATATCAATTGTCGGTTTACCGTTACAAACAAGTTTCAATTTGTTTTGAGACCAGCGCTCAAAATCAGATGCCTTAATTCGGCCAAGTTCATGACAAAAATGCGGCTCATAAACACAAATGCTCTCAACATGGGCATCGTTGAAGAAAATATAATTCTCATCGTTCGAAGAAATTTTTAAAACTCTTCCTGCCTTAAGGCGACGATTATTGGCCGTATCTTTCTGCTTCATGACCAATAAAGCATTACCGACAGTGACTGAGGGTTGTGAGGCCTGAATGATCACATCTTGAGCAACTTCAAGATGACATCTCTTCTCCTGAATAATATCGGAGAGCATCTGATCTTTGGCAAAAACAGTGAATGAAGACAAAAGCAAAGTGAGAGTAAGCATGAGTTTCATTTAAGTTTCCCCGGTGAGTTTGGAGCATTATCTAATGATTTCAGATGCAAATGGAGGTGGCAGGGTGAATTTTCAGAGTGCTGTTCAAAATTTCGACATAGGCCCATCAAAAGACCGCTTTTCTTTGACAACCTCTAAGAATCTCTGATGGAATGTATGTACATGAAACTTCTAGTATTTTTCCTCTTTTTTTCGACGGTACTGCATGCCCAAAATATTATTCGGGTAAATGCGGTCCTGGTTCCGAACACAGGCTCATTTGTGGCCACCAGTGAGAAGGCCCGCGGGCGTCTGCTGAAGCGTGGAGAAGACTTCACTGCTGATAGAATCAGCGTTTTTGCAGATTCATTCAGAACCGACAATGGTCTTCGTGATAAGCATTTTGCAGAATACATCGGAGGCGGACCTAAGCTTCCCCATTCAAGAATCGACATTACGGAACTTAAGGGCACTAAAGGCACGGCCAAGGCCAACATCACAATCAATGGCATTACTAAACCAGTAGATATCACTTACACAGCTCACGACAAATACGTGGATGCTAAGTTTGAAGTTCTTTGTTCGAGCTTCAATCTTCCAAAGGCCCAGTACCTCGGTATTGGAGTTGAAGATAAAGTGAAAGTCTCAGTTCAATACTATTTCGAGAAAAAATGATGAAGTTTCTTCTCCCTCTCCTCATTCTGGTAAGCTGTCAGGATTATAATTCGAATTCTGCAGATCGTATTAAATATGGTCCAGTGGTCCTGAATGAAAGTGATCCTAATTTTGCTCAGGCCTACAATATCATTCAAAACCGTTGTGTCAGCTGCCACAGTTCGACCATCCATGATATTTGGGCGACCTATCAGGACAATGCCGCTTGGCTTGATTCAGGCATGATCCAAAGAGGCGATCCGGATAATTCATACTTCGTTCAGCGTATTATCAATTACGGTGGGGCCAGTTCAAACATGCCTCAAGGTGGAAGTGCTCTTCCCGATGCTGAATATCAGCATCTGAGAAAATGGATTGAAGAAATTCCATGAAATTCATCGTCCTACTTCTCGCTTCATTATTTATTAATTTTACCGCCGAAGCTTATCCGAACTTCATCGGACACAACTATACCTCGTGTTTAAACTGTCACTACAATCCCTTTGGTGGCGGACCACTGACAGATTATGGTCGTGCGGTATCGGCAACAACTATTTCTTCACGTGCGCTTTATCCAAAAAGCTGGGACGAAGAAAAGATCGCCTACACTTCTGGATTTTTATTTCGTAAGCCGAAGCAGAACTGGTTAAGAACACAGATTAACTATCGTGGTTTCCAGCTCGTTCGTAACCCAGGCTCAAAAGAATCAGAGACCAAAGAATGGATCAACATGCAGGCCGATGCCCGTGTGATTTTGAAGTTCGGTGAGAACGATAAATTCGTCATGGTGGGGAACATTGGTTATGCCCCTGAACCTCAATCAACGGTTCCTGGAAAAGAACAAGGCGAATGGCGCAGCCGCGAGTACTACATGGGTTACCGAATCACACCTCGTCTGGGTGCCTATGTTGGTTTGATGGATAAGATCTACGGTTTAAGAGTTATTGAACACATTGCTTACAGCCGTGCCCTTCCTCAAGTCGCTCAAAACGATCAGACCCACGGAGCAACTCTTCACTATGTAAGTGAAGGTTGGGAAGGCGGAGCTCAGTTCTTCCTTGGAAATTTATCGCAAGATAAAGACATTCAGATGAAGGGTTATAGCGCAACTTTCGAAAAAACAGTTTTTGATATTCACCGCCTGGGTGCTTCGTTCATCACATCTAAAAACGATTATAACGAACTCACTTCAGTGGCCGGACATGCGCGTTTCAATTTAAAAGAAGGCTCCGCCCTCTTACTTGAACTTGGACAGACCACTCAGAAGGTCACACTTTCAGAGGAAGAAACAGTTGCCCGATATGGACTTCTACAGGCCTACTTAAGACCTGTACGCGGAGTCTACTTCCTTACTAACGTTGAATACATCAAACGCGACATAGAAGAAAAATCCTATGCAGTTCGTTGGGGTCCGGCACTTCAGACCTTCCCGATTCAGCGAGTGGAACTTCGATTAGATATTTATAATACCCGGAACTTTTCTCCAGAAGCTTCCACGAAAGACAGCTGGATGTACTTGTTCCAGACACACTTATGGTTATGATGCTTAAGTTAGTTGCTCTCATTCTTGTCTCGATGAATGTCGCCATGGCGGCAAATGTCCAGCCGTTGTTTGAACGCAAAGAATTCAAGCGCATTGTTGCGACTTATGGTTCACCTGATAAATGGGGCGAGCTTTCTACGAAAGAACTGATCATGATCTCTCACTCTTTCAGGAAACTTGGAAAGTATCGTGAGGACGCCAAAGTTGTTTTTCGTATTCTAAAAAAAGACTATGCCAAAGAGCACGCTGACATCAGAAAGAAAATTCGCGAGAAAGAAACTCTGGATGTCGACGATTATCCTAAGTCACTTCCTATTCATTACTGGAACCTCTATAACGACTACGCCAACATCTTGTTGGACTACGATGAGCTGGGCCCGGGTCTGGAAAAAGACCAAAAGATCTACGTTATTTTCCGCCAAATTCTAAGTGAGCTTGAATTCCGTGAAGGTAAAGCTGAAAAGCTTAACAACAAGGTCATGGCCCACCTTCAGTATTTGGAAGATAAAATTTATCGTTTTTCAGCGAGTGTAAACGTTCAATACGTGAGCTGGCAGCACGATGCTACTCTTCATCGTTCAAGTTCCGGCAAAAACACCGGACTTATCATGACGAACCAGGGTTACTGCGTAGGTGGTGACGTTGGTATCGAGAACGGTTTTTATCACTTCCTTCTCGACGGCTGTTTCTTGATGGGTGTGGGTGGTGTAAGCGCTTATGGTGATTCGAATATCACTTATCAGCAGAATGTCCCTGCTACCGGCATTAAACTGGGCCCAATGGCCTCTATGATCGTTTCCAGCTCAAAGTCCAGAATTGGTATTGGGCTACCACTTATCTATACGTCACAGAACCTGACTCAGCCTTCTGACCCTGATTATAAAGTGAGTGAAGAGAGCCCGTTGTCTTACCTCGCTACCATCAATTCGCGCTGGCAATTTGGACAATGGTACTTAAGAACTGAGTTTGGCCAGTACTTCAAAAAGCAGGAAAGCTTTTGGGGTCTAGGATTCGGCCGACAGTTCTAAAGAACCTGCCATTCTGGCGAAATACACATCGTCAGAATAATGTTCTTCCAGGCGTCCTCATTCCCACTGCTCACATCCGCAATCGCTTTTAGGTCTTTCACGACTGCTGGCGAAGCGCTTTCAATTGGAAAGAACAAAGACCAGGCCCTTTGAATGGAAGCATCGCTTGGAGCTTCCCATTGGTTGTTGGAGAAGATCTTCGCTTTTACTACATCCATTCGCGCGCTATCCACGACCAGACGCTCACATACTTTGGTCGTAAGTGAATATCTCATAGGATTGTTATTAGGGTTTTGGACCACACCCATCCCGGTATAACATTGCTCACGAGGGAACTCTACCGTTGTAGGACTTAGGTCCGAAGTGGAATAAAAATCACAGGCCCCACCAAACTCGACCTTCTGATAAATATCAGACTGAATATAGGTCGCGGCCGATGTTCCTGAAGCATTGAAGATTTGAAGCAAAACCGATTCAACATAGGCCCGATCGGCCATCTGAATTTCCGAAGCATAATTCAACTGCTGCTGCTTTTCTACCAACGCATTCGGAGCATCGAATTTAAGTTCTTCCTGTGCCGGCTGACAAGCAGCAAGCATAAGAAGAGCTAAAATGAATGAACTACTTCTCAACATGTTTTGTTCCTGGTTAAGCAACGTTCTTTAAAGACTTAATGGCCAGTTTCACTTTGCCGTTTTCTTTATACGCAAAGGCCTGATCGTTCGGAGTCGGAGTTTTTACTTCGAGCATGGCCGAAACAGTCGACGAAGCATTACCGATGATTGCCTCACGGCCGTTTAACTCTTCCATTGGACCGGCAAGACCCCAAGTACCACGAGAACCTTCATTCGTTTTCACGTTACCAACAACTGTTAGATTGTCGATCATACCTGAAAGCACGGTGAAGTTTGATCCCTGCCAGCCATGGTCTGCACCACTACCATCTGTACGAGGAATACGGTTAAATTCAGATGTTACAGAAAGTACTGTGCGGTCAAAAAGATTCTGACCATAACCTACTTGAACTGATTTTAGCTGAGCGATTAATTCATATAAACAGGCCGAAACAGCACGGTAGTAACGAGAGAAAAGAATTGTTCCAGCATGTGAACCCGTGAAGTGAACGTCCATTGTGTGGGCGCCACGAACATTTGTACGAGTTACTTTTGTAGTCATGTTATATACAGACTGATAAAGCACGTTACTGAAGTTATCGGCCTGAATGTTCACAGAAGAAGAAAGACCTTGAGTCACCATGAATTCTGCGATCGCCATACCTTCCGCAAGATTCGTAATACCCGTCATTGCATCAGTCATTGTTCTGATATCTGTGCTTGTCAGATACTCAGCTTCCAGAACGCGGTATGGACTAGTACCAAGACCAGGAATTGCCATATCGTCAACACCGGCCAGAGACAAACTGTCTTTCGCTTCAAAAGCACGACTAATGAGCGAGCGATATTTTGCAACAAGATTGTTGTAGTTTAGTTGAAGGTTCCCGAAGGACTTCATCATCATTTTTTTGGCGTTAAAACGAGTGGCGAAAGTACTTGGAAGAAACTTGCTCTTATCAGCTGATGTGGCCGACATTCTTTTTAAAGCGGCATCAATGGCACTCTCCACTGAACCATTATTGATGGTCTTCATCGAACTCAGTGGCGAGAATGGGGCCAAAGCACTCGTTAGAGGATTGGTTCCGGCAAGCTCAACATAGGCAATGCCTTTTTCTCCACGATAGAAGTTACCACCACCATTTCTACCAACTGCTGGAATAGGAGTTGTAGCATGATCGGCAACTAAACCAGTTAGTGAAATACCACCCGGAACTGGAGCGATTTGACGTTCACGATCGATTGGATGGCTATCGATTTGGAGATCAATCCCTCTCATGATCATCATGTTTTGTCCCAGTTGAGACATGGGAACCACACCCGCAGTCGTGGCAATATTACCACTCCACACGTGAGGCATATAATAGTCCCCTACTTTCGTCGTAGCATAGGTGGCATTAATGGTTGAACCATTATTAACGAATTTGTTGACCACCATAGGGTTGGACACTATTTGATCATCACCATTTGGTTGAACAGGAAGATCCCAGTAGTAACGTGGGGCCCCGCCGGCCATCACAAGACTGATGAATTTAAAATCCTGAAAGGCCGCCTCTTCACCGGCAGCATGGGCCGTGCCTGATTGAAGAAGATTCACCATCATGTTGGTTAAAAACATATCGAACGGGGCAGATGAAACAACACCTGTGCCGAGGAGAATGTTTTTCAATAAGGTCCTTCGATCTAATTCAAATTTTTTCTTATCAGACATAATTAAACTCCACGATCTGGATAGATGAAGGCATCAGATTTAATAATATTTTTTATCAGTGTTCTTAGTGATTGGTGAGACTTGAGATCCAGCCCCATATTGATCACTCGATCACGTTGAAATTTTTCACCAGGTGATAGTGCAGGAGTGTTGATGTTACCAAGGTCGGCAAGATTAACATTAATTCCAGTCAGGAAACGGTAATAGCGTTTGGCCGCACATACATAATAATCATTAGTCTTGGCGATTGATTCACCCAACTGTTGTAGACCTTCAACTTCATTTAATACGAGATCACCATTGTAGCTTCTGTAATACAGTCTTCCATTGGCCGGACGACGATGGAAGTTTGCGTCTGCAACCTTAGATGGGAATTCAGCATACCCAAGATCCGGTGTACGATGGCCAATGAACTTCACACGGTTAAAGGACATACCGGCGTTACTGGTCCATGCAGCTCGCGAGTTTCTTGCGGCACCTGCTAATGGGTCCATTGAAGAGTGACAGCCCATACACGAGATACCAGTGCGGAACGCAATCGTAGATTCAGCGTCAACTTCTGCCACCACGTCTTTTGAACGAAGTGCCGGAAGATCGCGACAAAGTAAATCTGCCATCACGTGCTTCCCCCAACGACGGAACAAGTTCGTACCACCGTTCGTGAAGCCGTCTTTACCAAGGTTACCAAGAAGATATCCCTGCGAACCAATGATCCCACCACCTAAATGTTGGTTGATATTGGTTGAAGTAAATTTAAGAGTACCGAAGTTAGGATTGAAATGTGTTGGTTCAATACTATTGTCTTCCTGATCTACATCAAGTCCGATCAGGATACCTGTTTCTGGTAGAACTGGTTCAAAAGGAGAAGCTCCCCCTTTTGCATCATCAGGAACGAGAACGCTGTTTCCATTGGCGTCTTTTACTGTTTTATACACACCTTGCATGATCACAGGTAGTGCAACTGAAGCAACACTGCGTGTGCGCTCAGACTTCATCGAGTAACGTTTAGCACGTAGAGAAAAATCTCTCGTCACAACATCCGAGAACTTTTGCTCAGGAGCGAACAACGAATAAAGAAAGTGGTAAGCAGGTTCATTTGAATCTGTAACGTCACGAGTGAAGCGATCGATACCGTTACCAACTGCAGTTGAGAAATCAGGAATTTCAAATTGTGATTTATGAAAACGAAGAAAAGAATTCAGAACTCTCATTCCTTCATAATCATAATTGCCGTTTGTTTTAGGCAGCTCACCAGAGCTTGTGAGTTTCGCCTTATCAAAAAGCTCCATACACGCATCTGTTCCTGATTTTGTTCCTCTTGAAACTGCCACCCATAAAGGGTGATCAGTAGGAATACGTTCACGAACAAAGAGGCCATAGCACTTATTCAGGCGTTTCAATTCATCGGACGCCGTCACTTGGGCCTGAAGGAGTTGTGGTAATGCCAAAAAACTTAATAATATAAGGTGCTTCATAGTAAACTTATCGTAAGCGAGGTCAAATTCTTGAGCGACTTTTTCAGTCAACCAAAAAGAGATTTCCTTGGGAAAATCAGCACTTTATAATGTTCGCTTAAACTTCTATCAAGACGTACAAGCGCCGAGGAAAAATGGCAGATCAAAGACCGTATCGAAGACAACTCAAGAACTATCTTCTTAACCCGGAATTTCAATTAAAACTGCTTAGTTACTTTGTAGGACTATTTGTTGTGACCACCCTGTCACTCTACTCTGTTAGCTATCTCTTTTTCTGGCGTCTGGGAGAGAAGGCACTAAGTGTGGGTATTCCTAAAGGTCACGTCTTCTTCCGCTTTTTGGCCAACCAAAAGGCCGACCTGGATATGTTGTTCATCGCTTTAGTCGTGTTCAACTTTTTACTTCTGATCGGTACGGGCTTTATTGTGTCTCACCGAATTGCTGGTCCAATTTTCAAACTCAAAAGACATCTCGCCGAAATGAAATCGGACTCAGAGAACTTTAAACTTCGAGATAAAGATTTTTTCAAAGAACTCGAACCTCTAGTCGACGGCCTGAAGGAGAAAATGAAGTGAAATTCATTTCATTAAGTGCTTTATTGCTTTTTGTTGCCTGCTCTAAACCGGAGCAGACCAGTGAACAGGAACCAAGTGACGATTACGTTTTAATTGAGCTCGCTTCTAAACTTGAAGAAGACTATCACCGTCTCCACAAGATACCTTATGATACGTCGGCCAAGGGACTTGAAGAGTCTGCAGCCGAAGCTCCTGAGGAACCAGCTATGCACGAACCAATGGATCCACATCACCCTTAGAGATTAATTCCTAGTAAGACAGCATTCGCGAGAATAAAGCCGTCAAGTAGTCGCTGATAATTTGTCTCTGAGGTAAAAGCGAAGACCTTTTTACCGATAGAATAACGAATGAATAATGAGATGGCCGGACCTATGAGATATTTCATTTCAAGGGTCTCGCCTTTAAAGAAAATCAAAACGATTAATTGAAGACTCGCCATAAAAGCGTAATCAAAACTAACTCCTGCCAACACCTTCGTCTTATCTTTATAAAGACTCGACACCATCGGTGTGAGAATTGATCCACCCATATTCGAAAGTCCATGGATCAGTCCCATCGCACCCAATGCAATTGGTAAATGGTTCTTCATCAGGGTCTGCAATGACTCACGAAATGATGAGTTAGTGCGAATGATGAAGGCCACCACCAACATGATTGTAACAAAGAGTTTAATTTCCCATTTAACATCCAGATGAGTTGCCGCTACCATCCCCACAAATAAAAGAGGAAGACAGATCAGAAAGAACAGTTTGCGATATCCGCCGTTGAGCTTTTCTTTATGGAGATCCTTCACCTGACTCCAGCTTAATGCGGCAGATGCGGGCAAGAGATACATAAGCGCTTCGGTATACTCGTAACCCATCAGAAGCATAATTGGTGTACCGAATAACAAAAGGCCCACTCCAAAGAGCGATTGAACCACGGCCAGAATGAGAATCAGTACGTAAACTTCCATAATGCAATGCAAAATATCATAAAAAGGCCTTTTCACGGAAGCCCCTAGGGAAGTTCTTACAATTCCGGGTAAGTCCCTATAAAATTAGGAAAATAAGGAGATACCATGTCTAAACGTCTCATCGAAGTGGACCCTGAGGTCGCGCAATTTATCGGTAAAGAACAAAACCGCCAGGAAATGGGTCTGGAGCTAATCGCATCTGAAAACTACTGTTCGCAAGCTGTGATGGAGGCCCAAGGGTCTTGCCTCACTAACAAATATGCTGAAGGTTACCCTGGCAAACGTTATTACAACGGTTGCGAATTCGTAGATGGAATTGAAACTCTGGCAATTGAACGCTTGAAGAAAATCTTCAACGCTAAACACGCCAACGTTCAACCCCACTCTGGTTCTCAAGCTAACATGGCCGTGTACATGGCCTGCTTAAATCCAGGCGAGGCCTTCTTAGGAATGGACCTTGCTCAAGGTGGCCACTTAACTCACGGTTCACCGGTTAACTTTTCTGGGAAACTTTTCAAGGCCATGCACTATGGTTTGAATGCTCAGGAAACAATCGATTACAACCAACTTGAAGATATCGCTAAACGTGAAAGGCCTCGCATGATTATTGCTGGTGCTTCTGCCTATCCGCGAATTATTGATTTCGAAAAATTCGGCGCGATTGCTAAATCAGTTGGTGCAGTATTGATGGTTGATATGGCCCACATCGCAGGTCTTGTGGCCGCGGGTCTCCACCCTTCTCCGATGGATTATGCTGATGTCGTGACATCTACCACTCACAAAACTCTCCGTGGTCCTCGTGGTGGTTTGATTCTTACGAACAATGATGATCTTGCTAAGAAATTTAACTCTCTTATTTTCCCTGGTATTCAGGGCGGTCCTCTTGAGCACGTGATTGCTGGTAAAGCAGTTGCTTTCAAAGAGGCCCTTGATCCAAGTTTTAAAACTTACCAAGAGCAAGTGGTGAAAAACTCCAAGGTTCTCGCGAAGACCCTGATGGATCACGGGATTGAACTCGTTTCTGGCGGAACGGATAACCATCTTGTTCTTCTAAAAACAGATTCAGTGAACATGTCTGGTAAAGAAGCAGGAGAAATCCTTGAGCGCGTGGACATCACTTGTAACAAGAACATGGTTCCGAATGATAAACGTTCTCCGTTCGTGACTTCTGGTATTCGTCTGGGAACTCCAGCAGTAACAACTCGTGGTTTTAAAGAAGCTGAAACAAAATTCATGGCAGAACTTATTGTGAAAGCACTTAAGAATCCAACTGATGAAAAAATTCAGAAGGAAGTGAAACTAAGTGTTCATGACCTTTGTACAAAATTTCCAGTTTATAAATAAGGAAGGATCAGATGAAGTACATTTTAATTCTCGCCCTCGCCTTTGCTGTTTCTTGTACGACGAAAAAGAAAGAAGAACCTAAAGTAGAATCTGCTGGCGAAAGTGACTCAGCTCAAGTGAGTCCTTATACTGTTCAGCCCTGCTACTGCATGAAAATCTTCAAGCCTGTTTGTGCTAACGGCACGAACTACGGCAACTCTTGTGAGGCCGAATGTCATGGCCATAAGACATGGACTGAAGGCTCATGTGGAGCTCCTAAAAAGAAGTAATCGTTATTTCGACGCAAGTTTACTACGACGTCGTAGTGAATTTGCGTCAAATACGTACAAGCCTTAGAAATCACAGGCCCTCGCCCTATCCCAGAATCAGCTATTTAGCTTCTCAACTTGTTCCATACATGGTAGAAAAAGCCGAACAAACCACTAGATATAGTTTAGGTCTGCATTATGAAATGTCCCTATTGTTCGGCCCCTGACACCAAGGTGCTAGATTCCAGAAACCTGGATGAAGGCTCTACTATCCGTCGTCGCAGAAAGTGCGAGGCCTGTCAGAAGCGTTTTACAACTTTTGAAACAGTTGAACTCTCAATGCCTATGGTGATTAAACGTGACGGTCGTCGCGAACCATATAAGCGTGAGAAAATTCTAACTGGTATCGAGAAGGCCTGTGAAAAACGTCCAATCTCTGCCATTCAGATTGAAAGAATCATTCAGAACATTGAAAAAGCAGTATTAGATATTTCTGATAAAGAAGTTAATACTAAGGACGTTGGTAATTTAGTGATGATGTATCTTCGTCACCTGGATCCAGTGGCCTATATTCGTTTTGCAGCAGTTTATCGTAAGTTCCAGGACGTGGAAGAATTCGTGAACGAACTTAAGCACGACGAGAACAACCAGTTTAAAATAAATCCAGCTTCTAATAAGGATGAGAACCGTGAGTACTAAACGCGAGGCACGTGAGTTTTGCCTACAATTTCTTTACCATTTCCAACTTGCAGCTTTCCAGGATCAGAAAAAAGAACTGGATTCAACTGAGATTTTCGCTCGTATGCAAGAGTTCAGACAAACTCTTTCAATCGTTCTCGACAGTGAGGCACAGGCCTATGTTGCGACTTTGGTGAGTGGCATTCTTAAGACCAACAAAGAGATCGAAGAGATCCTTGTGAAGTACTTAAAGAACTGGAAACTTTCTCGTATTTCTAAAATCGAACACACCATCTTCATGATGGCGATTTATGAGCTTAAGTATCATCCGGAAGTTCCAGGCAAAGTTGTGATCAACGAGGCCATCGAACTTGGTAAAAAATATTCTACAAAAGAGTCTGCTGGCTTCCTTAACGGAATCCTGGACAACGTTTTCAAGCAAGAGTTAAACCGCAATGAGTGATATTCGAAAGGAAGTCACACCACTCACAACAGGAATCATCTGGCTCACTAAAGAAGAAGTGACTCCCCAGAATTCTTATTACGAGGACGTGGACTATCTTTTGGACGGTCTTCTTACCGCCAATCTTCGTGCCGCTAATGGCGTTACTAGCCGTGTGGTGGTGGGAAAGAACTTCGGTCGCTCGCTTTATGTGATGATCGTGAAAGAGCTTAAAACAGCAGAGCTGGAGAGCTACCTCTCGCTCTTCAAAAACGATCTCACGACTGAAAATGACGTTCTGGTGATTGATGAAGTGGAAGGTTTTGATAATCTTCGAAAACAAGTCGGAAAACTAAGCTCACATCTAAGAATCATTCAATAAAGAAGGCCCCGTTATGATCTGAACCCCATTTTCTAGACAAGCATAAAAAACCGCTTTTCTGGAAAATGGGTTAAAATCCTAACAAGGAGCAGATCATGAAGGGCCTTTCTAATTCCGACCTAAAAGTTCTAAAATCTAGC